>ENA-UPXM01000056-UPXM01000056.1-activated-sludge-metagenome-genome-assembly--contig:-NODE-56-length-131450-cov-12.542091_pt1 | contig 131450 bp, 126 predicted proteins | sample MGYA00238178_ERZ772708 | MGnify/ENA primary metagenome ERZ772708 (study PRJEB29002, sample SAMN05720212) | activated sludge metagenome | isolation source: anaerobic digester from wastewater...
ACCCCGAATACATGGGACAGAGAAAAGGCAGGGGTTGAGGTGAAGAGGTAGGGGATAATTACGTTGACCAAAAGAAGCTTTTTTGCTATGGTTTCTCGTTAAAATTATATGTGGAAATTTAGACTCATAAAATTTAATTATTTGGGGGTGTCATGCAAAAACTGTTAAGCGCTGTTCAAAGCGTTAGCAAAGGACTGAATGTCATAGCGGCTGTTATGCTCGCGTTCATGATTCTCCTCACTGTTGCTGATGTAATTCTAAGGTCTGCAAGAGCTCCCATTGTGGGCACATACGAGATTGTCGGTTTGCTTTGTGCAATCCTCATCAGCTTTGCAATTCCCTTCACAACATGGAAGAGGGGCCATATTAGGGTAGACTTTTTTGTTGAGATGCTCCCGCCGATGATACGGAGAGTTGTTAATATATTCGCAAAATGTTTGGGGATAGGGTTGTTCATCCTCATCGGATGGAACCTCATAGTCTTTGGCATGGATCTGGCTCAGGCGGGAGAGGTAACACCCACGCGTCATATTCCGTTTTACCCTGTGCTCTATGGAATTGGGGTTTGCTGCTTCTTTGAATGCATAATGCTCTTTAGCGATATCGTGAAAATTGTCAGAGGGGAATATGAGTGAGACTGCAATAGGCATCATTGGTTTACTGGTTTTGATCGTTGTTTTCCTCAGCGGACTGGAACTTGCCTTCTGCATGGCTATCATCGGTTTTCTCGGTTACAGCCTTCTCGTCTCTGTCCAGGCAGGCTTCGGTATGGTAGCCCAGGATATTTTTGATACACTATCAACATACGGCTTCACCGTGGTTCCTGTTTTCATCCTCATGGGCCAGATTGCTTTCAACGGAGGAATTGCCAAAAGACTCTACGATTCAGCCCATAAATTCATTGGACATATCCCCGGAGGTTTGGCAATGGCAACCATCGGAGGTTCTGCTGCATTCGGCAGCGTTACCGGTTCGTTAACAGCAACTGCTGCAACCTTTTCCGGAGTTGCCATCCCCGAGATGGATCGCTACGGATATAAGAGGGTAATTTCCACCGGTGTTGTTGCTGCCGCCGGCACCCTTGGTTGCCTCATTCCGCCGAGCGTGCCTTTGATTGTTTACGGCATTATTACAGAACAATCGATTGGCAAACTGTTTTTAGCTTCAATAATTCCCGGACTCATTGTGGCTTTCTTCTTTATGGTTATTATTTACACCTGGTGTCGTATTGATCCTTCTGTTGGACCCAAAGGAGAAAAGTCATCATGGAAGGAGAGAATAGTATCCCTCAAAAGGATTATAGGGGTCCTCATAATCTTCATCGTGGTAATGGGGGGTTTGCTTGAGGGCTTCTTCACCCCTACAGAGGCAGGTAGTATCGGAGCCTTTGCCGTGGGTCTCCTTGCCTTCATAACACGACAAATCAATTTCAAGATGCTATTCAAATCGCTGGAAGAGTCTCTGGTAACAGCATGCATGGTCCTGTTCCTCATCGCCGGATCTGTTATTTTTGGTCACTTCATCACAGTTACAAAAATTCCTATGATTGCAGCAGATTGGATTATGAAGCTTCCTCTTCGCCCGTCATTGATCGTAATTTTCATAGGTTTGATTTACCTTGTGGGAGGGTCGTTCATTGATGACCTTGCATTTATGATGCTTGCCACTCCTATCTTTTACCCTGTCATCCACAAGCTAGGCTATGACCTCATATGGTTCGGTGTTTATATACAGCTTATTGTAATGGTTGGCGTTATCATCCCGCCCGTAGCCATGAACGTATTTGTTGTAAGAAATGTTACTAAGGACCCATTGGGTGTTATTTATAAGGGTGTGACTCCATTTTTGCTCAGCTTTGTTTTTATTGTATTTCTGTTGTTCGTATTCCCACAGCTTGCACTTTTCATTCCATCCCTTTTGAGGCAGTAAGAATGAAAAGACAATGTTTGGTTATAGAAGCACCCATAGGATTTCATTATGGACGTAACAAAATAATCATGGAGGTATTCGAATGAAAAAAGTAGTTGTGTTGTTGATGGCTGTTCTGTTATCGTCGGTCTGGTTAGTCTGCTCTCCGGTGCAGGCCCAGGAAAAGGCAGTGTCCCTCAAGTTTGCCAACTTCTTCCCACCGGACAACAAAATAAGCCTTGCTTTTGATGAATGGTGCAAGGAAGTGGAGAAAAGAACGAACGGCTCGGTAAAGGTTACTCTGTTCTCGGGAAGCACATTGACGCCCGCTGGACAGACATACATAAGTGTTACAAGGGGTGTTGCGGACATCGGGTATAGCTTTTTTGGCTATACCATGGGACGCTTTCCCTTCATGGAAGTACTTGATCTTCCCCTGGGTTACAAAACAGGCTATGTAGCCAATAAACTCGCCAATGAGCTCTACAACAAGTTTAAACCAAAGGAACTCGATGATGTGAAGGTTTTGTTTCTCATGACCTCACCACCACACATGCTTTTTGCAAAAAAACCTATAAGAAACCTTGAAGACCTAAAAGGCGTAAAGATTCGATCCACCGGAACAAGCTCCAAGGTCGTTGAAGCTCTGGGGGGAGCGCCTGTGGCTATGCCCATGTCTGATGCATACGATGCCTTATCCAGAGGGGTTGCACAGGGTATCATCGGACCTTATGAGCCCATGAAGGGCTGGAGGCTTGCTGAGGTCGTCGACAACAGCACTGAGTATACTTCTGCATACGTCAATGCCAGTTATGTAATCATGAACAAAGCCAAATGGAACTCTCTTCCGGCTAACACCCAGAAGATTATCGAACAGCTCAATATTGAAACAATTGAGAAGATGGCAAAGCTGTGGGATGTACTGGATAAAGAAGGAAAGGATTTGTTAGTCCAGAAAGGTGGGAAAGTCCACGTCCTTTCAAAGGAAGAGAATGCACGTTGGGCTGGAAAATTGAGCCCCATACTTGATGAATATGTTAAAAACGCAAAAGGAAAGTGGCTACCAGGCGACGAAGCACTGAAGTTCTGTCAGGATTACCTAAAGGCACATCAGAAATAAAATAGTAAAATAATGTGAGGGGGTGCCCCGCATCCCCCTCACTATGCATGAACCTTTGGGACCGCTTCATAGCTGTATTCATCCTTGTCGTAACCCATCTTCCTCAGTTATAAAATAAAAAAAACCACAGTTGTGGGCCCGGCAAAACCTGTCATCGTCGATCTTGTCGGGAGGAACACCCAAAAGATCGTCAAGGGCTGTCTTCTTGTACCAGTCTTTCGCAATCTGTAGTTCTGACGAGGGGGAACAGAACCGTGCAAGGACGAGGATGTAGACCATGATATCCCAGGGAAACTCTTCCCGTCCCGCATGAATATGCTCTTGGCAGAACCTCGCAAAACCGAGCTTTCTACACAGAAGAAGGCCTAGGTAGGCATCGCCGAAGGAGGGCAACCGTTCTACGCTGGCCCTATTGATATTGATCGTGGCACATGACGGTTCAAAAAGGTCAGGCTGAGGTATCGGTTTTCCGTCAAGGATACGCTTGGTCTCCTCCTAGCCGATATGCTCTTCTTTGTTGAAACAGGGGAGTTTGCCAATGGTTGTCGCAATCCTTTGACTGGGATCTTTAGCAGTCCGGACCGATTCCACAAGAAACCAGTAATCATAAGCAATGCCATTCTTTTTTCTTCTGGTTCGTCGCAGATACATCCACGGTAATTCTCCTCCGGAACAATTGTGCAAGACAAGAGGGTATTGGCCACTACATCGTGTTTTTTCTGCTGACGTATTAATAGTACTCGTTTTTCTGTAAATAACGTTATGGTATTTGAAAAAACACATGAACTGCGGAAGTTAAGTTAGCACCTGCCCCAGCTTCTTCACCCTTTGTAATCAAACAACTGGATGCCGAACACGTAGTTGGGTGAATCGCACTTCAGCACAGTGAAACAGTGCATCACACCAGGCGGAACAAAGACTGCGAAGGGTGATTCCACCGTAAATATCTCGTCTTCCATCTGGACTTCGATAATAATGTCTCCCCGGTTCGGGGTCACAGCCAAATAAATCTCCGGATTATCTTCGTGAATATGAGGGTCCGCATGAGGGTCACGCACGATCTTGCTTACATCTGCAGCGTTAATTCTCATATTGATTCCCGGAAACATGCCGGGATAGATCCAGGAAGGGGGTGGGCTGTGATGACCTGGCGCTTCAGCAAATTTTGGAATATCTGTAACAACGTACCGTTTATACTTGTCCGGTTCCTTCTGTTTCATAAATGACCTCCATCTCTCGCATAATTCTGCGCTGCCTTCTTTGCCTGTATTAATGGAGCATATGTTTGCCGCAGCTCACGACCAGCGTCTCACCAGTTATACCACTGGACTCATCTGATGCTAAAAATACTGCAGCAGCAGCGACCTCGGAAGCTTCTACGAACCTGGCAAGGGAGACATCAATGGTCATGCTTGCCATCACTTCGCCATAGCTGAGGCCCAGTGCTTTAGCCTTATCCCTGGCAACGTCCTCCACGCGCTTCCCTTTTACTCTGCCTGGGCTGATGCAGTTCACTCGGACGCCATATATTCCCGCTTCTATAGCGAGCGTCTCGGTGAGGGCGATGAGCCCGCGCTTGGATACCGCATATGGACTCCTCATAGGAAAACCAGATCTGCCCCCTTCCGAACCGATATTGATAATATTGCCTTTCCTTGCGGCAATCATAGGCTTCAAAGCTTCCCGGGAACACAGCATGGGTCCCGTGAGGTTTATGGCTATCACGTCATTCCACTCGTCAAGGCTTAGTTCCACTAGGTTCGTCGTTGGCCCCCCGAAGCCGCTGTTATTTACCAGTATATCGATGCGACCATACTTATCCAGTGTATAGGCAACCATTTTTTTTATCTGGTCTTCGTAACGCACATCGGTTGCTACAGCGTCCGCCCTGCCATCACGAGATCGAATTTCCTCTGCAGTATCTTCCATGCTGGACAAACTGCGGGCTGCCATTACAACAATCGCTCCTTCTTTGGCGAAAGCAAGCGAAATGGCCTTGCCAATACCCTTACCGCCACCTGTAACAATAGAAATTTGATCTTTGAGTCTCAACAAAATTACCTCCAATTTGGTTACTTTTGATGCTCCTTTAGGTATAAACAATAGCAAATTTCAGGAACTCCTCCACCGGCAAATCCTGTTCCTTCATCATCGTGATGTAGTCATCTAGACCCTGCTGCATGACCTTCTTCCAATGCTCTCTTTCCGCCACCTTTTCTACCCAATTCTTTGTTCGGTTGGTCTATTATCTTCTGCAAGTACAGAAGCAGAGATTTCCAACCTTTATCAGATATTCGGGTTCATCTGGAATATGCTGAAGTCACTCTGACCAAGTTTCTCGGCTTTTGTCATCTTGCCTGACGATACTGAGATCATTTCTTCAAAAATCCTTTTGCCTGCTGATACTATGGTTTCTTTTCCCTGGATGATCTTACTCGTATCCATATCAGTATTATCTCTCATCTTAAGGAATGTGTTTCTGTTAGCAGTGATCTTGATGACCGGTGCAATGGGCGAACCACAGGGAGTCCCCCTGCCTGTGGTAAAGAGTACTATCTGTGCTCCTCCTGCAACCATACCGGTAAGCTGTTCAATATCATGGGCAGGGGTATCCATATACACAAGACCACTTTTTGTGGGGTGGGATGCGTAGGTTAAGGCCTCTTCGAGTGTGCTTGTCCCTGCCTTGTAAATGCATCCAAGGGATTTCTCTTCAAGTGTTGTAATGCCTCCGGCAATATTACCCGGAGAAGGGTTGCCATCCCGAATGTCTTGCCCGGCTGCAATTGCCCTGTTTTCCCACCAAGTTACTGCATCGAGAACCTGTCTTTCGATTTCCGGTGTTCTTGCCCTCCTAGCAAAAATATGCTCTGCACCTATAAGTTCAGGGGTTTCTGAGAGTATTACAGTGCCACCTTCCGCCACCAGTAAATCACAGGCAACACCAACAGCCGGGTTTGAAGCAAGACCAGAGGAATAATCCGACCCACCGCATTCCGTGCCAAGGATAATTTTGCTGAGAGAGATAGGCTCGCGCTTCAGTTTTACGGCATTTTCAAGCATATCTTTTACGATTTTTCTTCCCAAGCTAATCGTCTTCTTGGTGCCCCCCACATCTTGGATTGTTATAACTTCCACCCGCTTCCCGTGAGAAGTAATCCCATCCGCAAGCTCCTGGGGGGCAAGCGTTTCGCACCCGTTCCCCACTATTAACACTGCAAAAACGTTTGGGTTTGTACCAAAACCAACCAGTGTTTTCTTGACCAGTATGGAGTCATCTCCCATCTGGCCACAACCCAAGATATTGGGAAGATAGACAACACCCTTCAATCCATGGGCAATTGCCCTTGCTGCATTTTGAGAACAACCAACGCTCGGGATGACCAAAATGTGGTTCCGGGTGCCTGCTTTTCCATCCGGTCTATTAAAACCCATGAACTTAATCGTATCTCTCATCCGTTGCCCCGTTTGCTTACTAAATTCTGGACATGGACATGTTCTCCCCGGCCAATTTGTCTTGTGCTCTCGCCAATAGGTTCTCCATACTTGATCACGGCACATCCTTTTTCAATGTTCACTATTGCAAATTTGTGGCCCATGGGGATGTCGGATACGAGTTTGACCTTTTCGGCATACCCCTCTTTTACAAAGACAACGGTGGTTCCAGCTTCAAGGGCAACAATTGCCGTGGCTACATTATCTTTTTGGTTGAGCACAATGGCCTTTGTTTTTTTTTCCACTTTAAATCTCTTATTCAATAAGTTCTTTCAAAAAATATTGCTGTTCTTGCCAACACGAGTGCTGCGGATGTTGTTTCGTGCGTTGTATTGGTTTCTACAAGCCCGGCAAAAGATGAAACCTGCATTACCTGATTGAATCCCATTATGCCTGTCCTTCTTTCCTTCTATTTCGCTGTTCTGAAAAGCATGGGTTCTCCTTGTGTAGACCTGTGATTTCTTCTTAATGCACCAAGTTAAACCGTATTAGTGCCAGACAAAATATCCTCCGAATTTCTTAAAAATGCAAGTCCTTTTTGCTGAAAGGAGCAGAAAAAAGGAAATCATGGAGAACGTTATTGAATTCTTGAAGAACACCATCATATTCCTCTGATCTCAGGTTATACCCCAAAAAATGATAGCGGGGGACAGGCGCTTCGGCTTAATATCAAATTTGGCTTAATCTCAAAAAACAGGGCCAATAATAGCCTCTAAATGTATACTGTCAATGATCTATACTATCAAAAAACTCAAGAAGCTGAGAAATGGGCAAAAAACTGTCCCTATTGCGGTTCAGATCACACACAGAAAAAGGGCTTACAGAATAAGAGAACGCGATACCGATGTGTACTATGGTGGCAGGCAATTTCAAAATCACCTTGATAGGCAGCGGATCGAAACTTTTACCTGGAATGCATACGTGCATGAAAAGCAAACGCCTTAATTAACCCAAAAACTGCAGTTACCCTTCACGCACCTGTAGCATAAGCCCCCACAGGACTTTCCCCCATTTCCCTACACAATGGCTGTCCCTGATGCGGTTTCTTGACCCACCTCCCTTTCCTGCTGCGTCACGTACTCCCAACTGCAGTGCAGTTGAGTTGAATGGGCGGAATGTATTTGCTGATACGGACAAACAGGTAGGAAAGCTTTGCCCGTACCTTCCTGCTGTTCGCCGATATCCGTAGTATTGTATCTCTCCCGTTGCTTCCCATCTGAGCGGGAAGCACGAAGTACTTATACCGGAGCGTCGTGAGATACTGTCTTTTCTCTTTCTTTCCAAGGAACTCGTGCCTGAATACCAGAAAAAGGTTATACGCCAGGACCCGGAAGGACCATCGCAGCCTCCACGGCATAGAACCTCTTCATAGAAAAACCCCCGAAGGCAAAGTCCTCTTTCAGTTCCCTGATGGTGTTCTCATCGTTTGCCCGGGGTTTGCACAGAGTCCATACATCATACGCCGGCTCATGTGAGTTGGTGATCCAGACGCTAAAGCGATAGTCTTTGATGTCAATCTCATGGGCAAAAAGGGCAATGTCTTCCCCATTGCCTTTGTTCTCCTCATGATGTCCTGCCGGATAACGATATACCGCCTCTTGTTTCCCCAGAGGGGATGCATAAAACCGCCTCTTGTTTCCCCAGAGGGGATGCATAAAAGAGAACTCTGAGACAGACAGTCCCCTTGCAACCTCCTTCCATTGCGTGATGGTGTAGATTTGTCGCTGGAGGGGCCGTATGAGCTTAACCGCGATGATGTACGTGAGCCTCTCCTCCTCAAGCCGTTCGATGAACTGCTTCAGGTAAAACCCGCTGTCGGCAATAACCCCCAGAACCCTGATACAGCTCCGGATACGCCCGTAGGAATCGGCAAAGAAGGCAAGGATGTTGGTCCAGGAGGCCACGTTGCCGGAACGATTCCACAGGTGGATGACGTATTTGCTCCTTCCTGTTTTCCATACCGGAGGAGCACGGTGGAGTCGAAAGTAAGCCAGTCTTCTCGAATCGTGTTCCAGGGGATGAGTTGTGCAAGATATGCCCACACGTTGCAGGAAAGCACATCTACGGTCTTGAGGCTCTTAAGTTTATTGAACATTCGGGTAAGGGTTGTGGTTGTGTCAAACAACATCTGTACCCCGAACAAGCTGGCCAGACATCCTTGTTGCCAAGATACATAACATAAGAGAACCGCTCTGCGCCGGCATAGACCATGCCGACAAAGGCAATAGTCTTTCCGTATATGCCTATGCTGTTCGGGGAGCTTTCTTTGATGGGTATGGCATTCTCGATCATCTGAGCAAAGCCGATTCTCTGAAGGAAAGAAACGATAAGAGCAAAGCCTCCATAGGCAGTCATCTTTCTTTTGGTGAAGGTAATTTTGACTTTGTTTACCTGAGGCATTGTGGTAGAATTTCTGTGCATAGTTTTGTTCCTCCTCTTGTCGGGGTCGATTGTTTGGTAGACAATTGATCCTACTGCAAGAGGAGGTTTTTTGTTAAGGGTTTATTGGAGGCAAATGCATTTTTCAGGTTAAACTGGCCCAATGACCGTGTCGCAGACAAATCATGGCTCCAAGCTCCGACCATCCGAGCAATCAAGTTGACTTACTCGAGTGACTAATGCCGACTTCATTGAAAATCGAGGGTTTCTGGATGGACGCTAGAATAGGTAAGAAGCGTCTTTAAACAGAGGTCATTACTGTGCGCTTTTGGTAGAAGAACCGCCGGCTGCGCCTTCCAGTCCGGTGAGGAGGGCCTCGTTGTTACCGGGTATCACCATTTCGAAGATGGAATCCACCGTTGTGTAATCATAATACCCAAGACGGGCTAAAGGCCTGATTTTTAGAATGTCAAGCCGTCCATCAGGACGTATGACATCATCTTTGATATGTATCATGACTACCCGGCCGATCACGATATCAACCGTCCCCATGAGTCCGTTGCCGGGCAGTCGAATGGTCTGATGATACCGGCATTCAAACTGTATCGGAGATTCTGCCACACGGCAGGGTTTTACCCTGATTGAAGCCGCCTTGGTTAGCCCCGCAAGCTCAAATTCATCGATGTCAGGTGGCACCTCAGGCGCTGATCTGTTCATAGCGTCCCGCAACTCATAAGTAGCCATGTTGTAAACAAATTCACCCGTTTGCTCTGCGTTAACAACAGAATCCTTTCTCTTTCCCAGGGTGTTCTGATTCGCTGCAAACATTACGTAGGGAGGGTCAAAGGTCAGATTCTGAAACTGGCTGTATGGCGCCAGGTTATGAATCCCCTCCGGACTGACCGTTGATATCCAGCCAATTGGCCTTGGAACCACGCATGATTTAAACGGACTGTGTGCCAGGCCATGGTCATTCTTATCGGGATCGTAGTGCATTGTGTAACCTCCCCTATCAAGAGACTCACCGGGCTGCTGCGTTCTATGCAGAAGGTCTACATACCCAGGTAACTCTTTTTTATCTCATCATTTTCCATCAATTCCCGGGCTTTCCCTTCAGTCACGATAGCGCCTGTTTCTATCACATATGCCCGGTCCGATATTTGAAGCGCTGCATTTACATTCTGTTCCACAAGCAAGATAGAGATTCCTGTGGAGCGAAGGTTCTGTATGACCTTGAGGATGGTCTCCACCACAAGCGGCGCTAAACCAAGGGATGGTTCATCAAGGAGAAGAAGCTTAGGTTGAGACATTAGACCTCTACCTATTGCCAGCATCTGCTGCTCGCCACCACTCATGGTGCCCGCTTTTTGCATCAATCGCGATTTTAGTACAGGAAAAAGCTCGAAAACAGAATCGAAGAGCTTCGCCATTTCCTGTTTGGGTAAATTGTGAACATAGGATCCTAGAATGAGGTTTTGCCGAACAGTAAGATCTGCAAAGATCTGACGGCCTTCAGGCACATGGCTGAGACCTGCTTTTACTATAAAATCAGGCTTTTTGTTTGTGATATCTTGGCCTTCAAACAGAAATTTTCCGCTGCCCGCCGGTACAATTCCTGATATTACTTTTAAAAGAGTCGATTTCCCTGCGCCGTTTGCCCCAACAAGACAAACAATCTCGCCTGATTCAACCGACATATCGATATCTTTCAGTACCTTAACTCTGCCGTAGCTTGCAGAAATGGCTTCCGCTTTTAACATCATGGTTCAAGCCTGCATTCTGTTTGTGTTGTCCCCAGATACGCTTCTATTACCTGAGGGTTGGCACAGATGGCTTGAGGAGTTCCTTCTGCCAGTTTCTTCCCAAAATCCAGAACGACAATATCATCGGCAATGTTCATTACAAGCTTCATGTTGTGTTCCACCAAAAGAATTGTAATGCCTTTTTCACGAATCGATCGGAGAAGCTCCGTGAAGCTTTCCACCTCGGTGTCATTAAGACCTGATGCCGGTTCATCCAGCAAGAGCATCTTTGGATTCGTCATTAACGAACGAGCCAACTCTACGAGTCGCTGGTTTCCGAATGGCAGAGAGCCGGGAGCGGCATCTGCCGCTTTCTCAAGACCAACAAATCTCAAAAGTTCCATTGCCCTGTCGCAGGCTTTTCTTTCTGCTTTATTTACTTTTCCTCTACTGAAAATAGATTCAAAAAGAGTCGGCTTCAACTGCATATGGGCACCAAGAAGTACATTGTCGAGAACAGTGGCGTTGTTGATTGTAAACATCCGGATAAGCTGAAAGGTCCTTGAAAGACCAAGGCCGGCAACTCTGTCAGCGCTGTGACCAACAACATCATGGCCAAGAAAGTGAATATGTCCGCTATCTGGAGACATTATCCCGTTTATTGCATTCAACAGCGTTGTCTTTCCAGCGCCGTTCGGACCTATCAAAGCCTTTATATGGCCTGATTTCACATCAAAACTAACATCTTCAAGGGCACGAATCCCCTCAAAGGTCTTGGTAACGTTCTTAACACTCAGAATGGCATCGCGTTTGTCTGTCATTTATCTGCCTTTGCAAACATCTTTTCCCATATGGCAGTAAAGATGCCAAAAAGTCCCTTGGGCATAAAAACAAGAACAATGATAAGAATTAGTCCGCTCAACAATAACTCATAGTCGTGAATCTGATAGGTAAGTTCCGGAAGGAGCTTCATAAAGAAAGCACCAAGGATCGGGCCGAATATTGTACCGATTCCTCCAAGGAAAAGCATTACGAGGATATTGATCGACGTGAGAACCCCGAAATCATCAGGGGCCAGAAATCCCATATAATGGGTAAACAAAGATCCAGCCATGGACGCAAAGACGCTGGCAAGAACAAAGATCCTTGTTTTATATTTTGCTGTATCAACACCGAATGCACGGGCAGCAACTTCATCACTGTGAATAGCGACCAATGTTCTTCCAAAAGGTGAGCGCACCACTGCCAGACTGCACGCAATAACAATAATTACAATTGCCCATACAAAATAGTAGTAGTGCACATGGTTGCTCAGGACAAGACCAAATATGCTGAACGATGGAATATCACGCAGACCCGATGCCCCTCCGGTGAGCCATTCAAGGCCTATAATCAAGGTCACGACAATCTCATTGAAGGCAAGGGTTGCCATTGCAAGATAATATTCTTTCAGGGCAAGGACAGGCCTCCCAAGAGCCCAGGCAACAATACCTGTCAGAACCATACCGATAACCATAGCTCCGAGAGGAGAAAAACCATACTTGGCAGTCAGGATGCCGGAAGCATAAGCGCCAATGGCAAAATAGGCAGCATGACCAACCGATATCTGACCTGTGTAACCCATAAGCAGGTCAAGACCCACTGTCAGAATTACATAGATACCTACAAAAATAAGAAGTCCGCTCCAGTAAGGAGATCCACCCGCCAGGGTCACCGGGTAGAACGCTATGAATGCTAAAGGGAGAATCCACCAGAATTGTTTCAACAGTTTCACATGGATCTCCTATCCTTTGCCGAAAAGCCCGCTTGGCTTAAAGATGAGAACCACCATGAGCAGGGAAAACACAATAGTATCTGAAAACTTTGAAGAGATGAGACCGATTGTATAGGCCTCAACAGTCCCAAGGAGCAATCCAGCTACAACAGAGCCCACTATGCTGCTCAAACCACCTATAGACACTGCGATAAATCCCTTGACCATGGGCATCACTCCACTCCCGTACTGCATAAACAGGAGAGGTGCAACAGCCATCCCTGCCAGCGCACCAATGCCGGATCCCCATGCCCAGGCTAACAAAGCTGCCTTGTCCGTGCTTATCCCCATCAAGCTTGCCCCAAGGCGGTTTTCCGCACAAGCCCTCATGGCAATACCCAGTTTTGTTTTTTCAAAAAATATCCAGATCATGATTAAAACAACTATTGTAATGCTTATGATCCAAAGGACCTGGGGCTGAAGTGTTGCGCCTAAGACCGGAATAGGCGCGCCGGAAGAAAAAGGCTTCAGGATATGCGACTCCTTTCCCCAGACGAGAAGTGCAGCCCCTCTGAGCGTAAGTGAAATGGCGATAGTCATTACAATAAGGTTACCGATGCCTGCATTTTGAATCGGCTTAATAAGCATGCGTTGCACGAGGGCGCCAAGCACCGTCGAAATCAGGATTGACAGGACAAATGCCAGGGGCATCGGAAGCCCTTTCGAGACAAGGGTAACCATTGCAAGGGCTCCTATTACAAAGAACTCACCCTGGGCAAAACAAATGAGCAGGGAAACCTTATAGACAATCACAAGGCTCACTGCTATCAGGGCATACATGCTTCCTGACGTAAGGCCGCTAAAGAAAAACTGTACAATATGAGAAAAATCAGTCATCTGTCCTAATCCTCAAGAATATCAAATGTATATCCTCAGTGGCCTTGCAATAAACCCTTCATTGTTACTTCAGCAGAACCTGCCATTTTCCATCCTTTACCGTAAGGACCATCATGTCCTGAAGGACCGTTCCATGGTGGTCTGTTGTGGAGAAATTATAAATACCATTCATACCAACCAGCCCTTTTGTCTTTTCAATGGCATCCTGAAGTTTTTCACCGTCCGCAGTCGGGACAACCTTTAGCGCAGCCGCAATGATATCCACTGCATCAACCATTTCTGCTGAATAATAGTTGGCAGGCTCACCGAACTTCTGCTGGTGCGCCTTATTGAAGTCAAGAATAACTCTCTTGCATGGGTCGTTGTCAGGAATCGACTCCGGCGCTGCAGCCCTTCCTGCCGGAACGAGAATTGGAATATTTACATTGGAAACAAGTTTCAGGAAGCCGGGATTGGCATTACCGTGCGATACGAGAACAGGTATATTCATACCGAGCTGTGCCATGCTTCTCGCTACAAGAGCAGCAGGCTCACCGGTACAGAAAGAAAAGACTGCCTGCGGACCGAGGGTGCGCAATTTTGCAAGTTGCGCTGTAATATCTGGAGCCTTTACGTCAAAGCGCTCTTCACCGACTATTGTTATCCCATACTTTGGAGCGTACTTCCGTGCTAGGCCACCGCCTAATTCGCCAAGGGGCCCTATGGGCATCAAAAGAGCAACCTTTGTTATGCCTTTACCCTTAAAATATTCAAAAGGACGCTCCACGGCAAAATCTGTTTTGTGGGCGCTGTTAAAGACAAAATGGTCTTTTTTGGGATCAACCTCATAACCGGAACCAATAATTGTAGGAATTTTATATCTGTTTCCAATAGATGCAACAGCGCCGGAGATGGGAACGCTTGCAGTCCCTATCATGGCTATGACTCCATCCTTGGAAACCAGTCTCTGGGCGACTCTGGAGCCTGTCTCAGGAGAGGACTGATCGTCATAAACAACAAGCTCCAGCTGTCTGCCATTAATCCCACCGGCTTTGTTAATCAACTCTACCTTCAGTTCAGATCCTTTTTTCTTGTACTCACCCAGCCATGACAGGTAACCTGTTAGAGGGAATATTCCGCCGATCTTATAGGGCGCTTTCGTCTGAGCCATAATAGGCCCCACTCCCGTGAATATCACAAAAACAGAGCAAAGTATTATCAAAACAAAAAATTTTTTCATAAGAAGGCCTCCCCATTGTTTTTTTATTTCAAGCCCTGTTGCAATGTGAATACTATTGCATAAATGCTTGATTTCAACATTATCAAACAAAAAGAAAACTTCTTTAGTCTAATTTAAGCATCTGTGGAAACTTGTGTCTTGTATTATTCAGTTCTTTTTTTGGATAAAAGTGTCGAACAAATTCGAGTGGCTGTTAAGAGTCGCGGTTTGATGGAAAACCTAACCGGGAACTTTCTCTGTAATTGCCGGGGGTTTTATTCAGGCATTTCTTGAAGACCCTCGTAAAATAGCCTTGATCCACATATCCCACTTCATGGGCTATTTCACAGATGGTCATATCCGTGTCTTTCAATAATGCTTTTGCTTTATCCATCCGGGTTTTTGCGATACAATCAGAAAGCGTCAGGCCGTACTGGCTTTTCATCCGATGAATAAGGCGTGAAGGACTGAGACAGACCTCACGGGCTATCCTGTCAACGGTAAGATTCTCAGCAAAATGGATTTCTATGAATCTGAGGATATTCTTCAATAATCCTGTTCCTCTTTCCCGCTGTCTCTCGCTGATTAGTTCAATAACTTCCCTGAACGCTTTCACTGTCCAAAAACAAAGCGCTTCTTGACCTTTCAGGTCTGTCCATTCCAGTACATATTTAGATTTAAGCTCTATGAGTTTTTCAAGGTCAACCCCCTCCTCGCTGGCCGCTGCATCAAACAGGGCATGAAACAGTTCTGACACGGCAAGTTTTAGCGGTTCAAAGGCTTCATAATATTGGAGAAGAGAAATGGTCAGAGAACGGCAAAGACTTTCTTTTGCCTTGGTGTAATCTTCTTCACGGATAGCCTGAATCAACTCCTGTTTTTCCCGACTTGAAAGCTTGACAGCAAAACAAGGATCGCCTTTAAGGTTTGTGCAGCTTAACCCGACCTGGGCAGCCAGCCTTCTTGTCGACCCCGGCGTCTCATAGGCAAGCTTAAGCGCTTCAGTGGATGGTTCGTTGAATGCACGAGCCAACCTGAAAACCAACTTCTTTTTGTTATCGCTATGGATCGCTTCAAACACTCCAACCGATGAAAGCCTTTTCGTCAGATGCCATATCCCGTCTTGGACGTCCAGCAATACCATATGTTCGACCTGGGTGCCATAATGGTCTATGGGTGACAGATCATATACACCCTGCATGCCTTCAAACTGCTTTATAGCTTCCACTGCATCCCGCAGAATCCTTCCATCAGGCCGGCCTGAAGATCGCAGACCTTCAGCGAGCAGGTCAATGGCATCGGCGGACTCCGCTGAACAGTAGTTGGCTGGCTCACCAAACCGCCGGGTATGCCTTTCGCCGAAGTCTGTCATTTTATTTCTGCATGGATCCTCCTCAGGTATGGAATCAAGAATCATGGTCCTCCCTGAGGGCACGATTATGGGTATAGGAGCACGGGAAACCAATTTCAGAAATGCAGGGTTGGCGTTACCATGAGATACGAGCAAGGAAATATTCATTCCAAGCTGAGCCATTTTGGTTACCAGGCGAGCGGCGGGTTCCCCGGTCACAAAGGAGAAAAGCGCCAGAGGCTTCAGGCTTTTCAATCGCTCCAATTGAGATGTCATTTCCGGTACGCTGACGTCGAACCTTTCCTCTCCGACTATTTTAATGCCTAATTCCCTGCCCACCTGCCGACCCAGCCAGCTACCCAGGTCACCTAACGGACCTCTTGGCATCAGAAGAGCAATTCTGTTAATCCCTCTTTCGACAAAATGCCCAAAAGAGCCGGCGACTGCAAATTCGGTTTTATGGGAGGTATTGAAAACGAACAGATCGCTCAGCGGATCTATTGTATAACCGGAATTGAGAAACGTTGGGACTTTATACTTGTTTGCAACACGGGCAACAGCGCCTGAGATCGGCAGAGAGCCTGTGCCGACCATGGCAATAACTCTGTGTTTGAGAACCAGCATTTCAGCGATTTTTGCTGCCAGTTCAGGCGAAGACCGGTCATTATAGGCGACAAGTTTAAGGCGATTTCCATTAATGCCACCAGCCTCATTGATCATCTCAATTTTCAGCTCTGCGCCTTTTTTCTTGTAATCTCCACTCCAGGACAGGTACCCTGTCAAGGAAAAAATCCCCCCGACAAGAAGTTCATTACCATCCTGTCGTTTTGCTATGAGTTGCATATCCTTGAGATAAACCCCCAGGGCCTTGCAATATATTGTACTATTCTACAATGTTCCATATAGAAGTCAAATGGTATTTTGATTTCAGACATATGAGAAACATGGCCAATGATTATACAGTAAGCCAGTGAGGTTTAAACAAATGCTTATTTGCTTGAATATCGCCTTTTTAAATAATCAAGTATCTGCGGGAGAGTATCAAAAAGAGGGTGTCCGCGGCCATCATTCCAAACGTTCCTGAGTCCGGTCCGGACTATTCCTGCATGCGCAGCTTTATCCAGGGTCCATATGCTATCGTCAACGATTGCCCAGACATCATTGAATAAAACGGTCTTATCATTACTTAAATGCAACTCATCATACATTAGCTCATACTTTTTGAGCCACCTCTCTGTTGCATCCCGTGCCTCCTCATCTCTGATGCTTGCGATGATAACATATAATCCCATCTCCTTCAGAGCCGCAAGAAATTGCTGTGCTTCGGGATATGGCTCGAATTGATCCTGTCTCATGTGGATTTCTTTCAAGATCCCATACAGATCCTCTCTGGGAATGTATCTTTTTAGCCCGGTCTCACCACGTTTCAACTCTTCGATTGGTATTTCGGGATTGTATCTTCTGAGGTATTCAAAGAATACTGGTGCCAGATTCCAGAGGGTATTGTCTATATCAACAATGATTTTGTTCATAACCAGCGCCTATGGTACCAGTGTGCTTCTCTGTTGTCAATAGAATATGCTTTGGGAACGTACAATCGAAAGAATGATAACAACCCAGGTTCAAACAACCTGCAACCTTTGAGTCGGCTCGCATTGTTTACGAAATGTATTTTGATCTTAAATCCAAAGTATCATTTCCTACTGTTGTATAGCTATTAATTCTGTAGTGAGCGCAGATTGGACATTGAAACATGACTGTAAAGCAGGCTCAGATCTATTTTATTTCGGTAGCCCTGATCGATCTGAAATTTTTAGGACTCAGGAACTTGGATCACTGCTACATGGACAAGGCAAGTCATATTTGGATAGAATGTCATCCAGAGATACTAACTATTGCTCTGATCCTATTGCAATATACGTGGCCTTAACTCGCTTTGATCGCTGTAAGTATTGGTACCAGGCATAGAGGTACAAAGCAGTCACAAAGCTGTTGAAAAGACTCGTTGCACCTACTTCTTTCTGTATCTCTTCGGATAGGCCAATCAGGTGCGGAAGAAAAAGGGACAAAATTGAGTAGGCAAAAGCTGCCCCAAGGTATTTTTTGGCAGTGATTACAGCGTTAGAGAGAACTCTCCAGAGAGATATACCTGCATAGATACTATAGACTGCAAGGGCTATACTGCATACTCCATTAATAACCATTAGTTTTTGCAATGCGGGGTTTTGCTCAAAGTACTGCCTTCCGAGGTGTGTTCCTATGGCAAGATTAAAAAGATTAGCAAATGGGTCAAGGATGCTAAGATTGATACAAAGGAGTAACAGCCACCCCTTCACCCCTTTCAACTCAGATTGTTGTTCATTCAACTCCCTTTATCCTCCCAACCTTTTTTGATAACATAGTTTCATTTTTACCACATCTGAATTGCCTTGGGTATGAAAATACGCACGGACAAAATATTTGACAAGAAGCATGTGATTACGCTACGATAAGGCGTTTTATTACAGTAAGATGGTTACTCAAGCCACCAAAGGATATATAGAAATAGATCAGGAACGCTGCAAAGGGTGCTCCTTCTGCATAGAGTACTGCCCGAAGAAAGCTATTTTCCTAACGGACAAACTTAACCTCAAGGGATATTTCGTTGCAACATACAAGGAAGGGAATGGATGTACCGGTTGTGCAATCTGCGCCATTGTGTGCCCTGAGGTAGCTATTGAAGTCTATCGGGGTGGAACTGCATGAAGAAACTGATGAGTGGAAATGCAGCTGCCGGAGAAGCTGCAGTCCTGGCTGGATGCACATGCTATTTTGGCTACCCCATAACGCCCCAGAACGAGCTTACGGAATATATGGCAAAAAGAGTCCCGGAGGCTGGTGGTGTTTTCATTCAGTCAGAGAGTGAAATTGCAGCCATCAATATGGTTCTCGGAGCAAGCGTGGCAGGTGCACGGGCCATGACATCCTCAAGTGGCCCCGGAATCAGCCTCAAACAAGAAGGCATATCATATCTTGCCGCAGATGAACTTCCTGCAGTTATCCTCAACATGGTGCGCGGAGGTCCGGGCATGGGAAACATCTCTCCTGCTCAGTCCGATTATTTACAGGCAACCCGCGGTGGAGGCCATGGTGATTATCGCACCATTGTGCTTGCTCCTTCATCGGTACAGGAGATAGCAGATTTAATGCCTCTTGCTTTTGATCTTGCGGAAAAATATAGAAACCCTGTGGTCGTCCTCGGCGATGGAATGCTCGGCCAGATGATGGAACCAGTTGAGTTTGACCATATAAAAAAATCAGAGCCAGTAGCCAAAGATTACATATTGACAGGCGCAAAAGGGAGACCTTCGAGAATGGTGCGCTCCCTCATCTTTGATGTTAAGGAACAGGAGGAACACAACTGGAAATTGGCACGAAAATTTCAACGGATTGAACAAAACGAGGTTCGTTATGAGACACACCTGGTTGATGACGCAGAGTTGGTCGTAATCGCCTATGGCACCGCTGCAAGAATCGCTAAAGGTGCAATTGCACGGCTTCGCCAGGAAGGTTTGAAGGTTGGCATGATCAGGCCCATTACTCTCTGGCCTTTTCCTACAAAAATAATCCAGGAAACATCAAAGACGATCCATGATTTCTTTGTCTTTGAAATGAGTGCCGGTCAGCTAGTAGAAGATGTAAAACTCTCTCTCGAAGGCAAAGGCCGTGTTCATTTTTACGGCAGGCCCGGTGGCGTTATACCGACACCGGTTGAGCTCTTCCGTATAATCTCCCGTCATTGCTACCAGATACAAAGGGTCAAGAAGTCATGAAGAAGGTTTATTCCCGGCCCAAGTCTCTGAAACCAGCCCACTTCCATTACTGCCCCGGATGCGGGCACTCAATCGTAAATCGCCTCATTGCTGAAGTGATTGACGAAATGAATCTCGGGGACAAAATAATATGTGTTGCTCCAGCAGGATGTGGCATGCTTATTTACAACTACTTTGATGTTGATTGCCTTGAATCTGCCCATGGCCGTGGTGCTGCTGTTGCAACTGGGATTAAGCGTGTAAGGCCGGATAACCTGGTCGTCTCTTATCAGGGTGACGGCGATCTCGCAGCTATTGGTACAGCTGAGAGCTTTCATGCGGCAAATCGGGGAGAGAATATCACCATCATTTTTGTTAACAATGGTGTCTACGGTATGACTGGAGGACAGATGGCTCCTACTACGATTCTTGATCAGGTAACCACCACAACCCCTGTGGGAAGGATATCCGAGAAGGCAGGACATCCAGTAAGGATGTGTGAAGTCCTTGCAGTCCTTGACGGTACATCCTATCTTGAACGTGTAGCTGTTCATAAACCCGCTGCAATCGTGGCTACAAAAAAAGCACTTGTGAAAGCATTTCAGCACCAAATGAATAAGACCGGGTTTTCTATGGTGGAGATTCTTTCTCCATGCCCAACAAACTGGAAGATGGACCCACTCCAGGCATGCAAGTGGGTTGAGGACGTGATGAGCAAGCAATTTCCTATCGGACTTGTCAAAGAGGTTCAATGCTAACTAAAACTATATTTTCCGGATTTGGAGGCCAAGGCGTTCTTTCTATGGGATATACCCTCGCTACCGCAGCGATGCTTGAAGGAAAACATGTTACTTACTTTCCATCCTATGGGGTAGAGGTAAGGGGAGGTACGGCAAACTGTACGGTAGCGGTTAGCGATGAAGAGATTGCATCACCTGTTGCATCAGAACCTGAATTCGTTGTTGCTATGAATCAACCATCTTTTGCCCGCTTCCAAAGCATCCTACAGTCGGGCGGTTTGATTTTTGTCAACTCCTCCATTGTGGATGTATCATCTGCCCGTGGAGATATCGAGATTGTCGCGGTTCCTACAAGCGAACTTGCGGAAAGAATTGGGACAATCAAAGTGGCCAACATGATCATGCTCGGTGCGTTCATTAGATTGAGCAATATTATATCCTACGATTTTATGGTTAAGAACCTTACAGACATTCTGGGTGAAGGCAAGGCAAAGTTGATCAAAATCAACAAAGAGGCCCTTGATTTGGGGTACAAATATGTAAGGGAGTGAAGGATGTTCATCAAGCAAATATCCATAGTACTTGATAATGTACCAGGGGCTATGTCCCATGTAAGTGAAATATTGGGACGGGAAGGTGTTAATATCAGGGCCATATCTGTCGCTGACACTTCAGATATAAGCACAGTGCGTTTTGTAGTTGATGATCCGGTCAAAGCAGTAAACATCCTTAAGGGCAATGGATTTTCCACGAAAGAAACAGATGTTCTTGCTGTTGAAACACCAGATCATCCCGGCGGACTCAATGCAGTCCTCAAACCTCTCAAAGTTGCCGGCATTAATGTCCATTATCTTTATCCACATCTGGGCAGGGTTGGTGGACAGGCTGTGGTGATCCTGGGCGTTGACAGGTTAGAGGAGGCACAGAAGGTACTTCAGGAGAACTGGGTCAAAACGCTCGGCAAAGAAGTATATACAATCTGAACCCAAAAAAAATTGACAAAAAGCAAGAGACTAGTGGGAACAAACATCGGCTCATTATCTTAAGTTCATAGGAAGTCCCGTTGAACGCAATGCCCTATAATCTTTGGGCTATGTCAACAGTCACTGAACGCTGAATACCCGACAAATTACTCCTTCTCCCCTACTACAAATATCGAAAAAGCGTAGTCAATTCCCAGGAACCGGAAAAGCCAGCCGAGAAGGTGAACCTTCATAAAATACCGGTGAAAAGCGTCGTTGTACGACCGATATACATTCTTGACCTGAAAACCAGCGATACTGAGGAGACCACAAAGTTCATCATAGGCATAAAAGGTCTTATGGGTTGCATCTCTCATAAACCTGGCTGGATTAAAAATATTCGGGGTTGAGACAACAATGATGCCTTTTGTGTTCATTATTGAAAACAGTTTCTTCATCACCTCAAGGCCTTCCTGAAGAGACATGTGTTCGATGACCTCAAACATGATAATGGCATCGAATGTTTCATTGATAGAGGAAACTTCATAATAATCATGCTCATTGCTTCTGTCCACGTCCATACTTTTATATGTAACCTTGATTCCGAGATTGGTAATCTCATCTTTCATTCCCTTCATACCTGCCCCAATATCGAGGAGGGTCATGTTATCCTTTATTATGCCTCTTAGGAGATGAGACCTCTTTTTAATAAGGGGAATATCCCATACTTCGCGGTGCACCTTGTGAATCTTATCCCGGTGCAAGAAAAGACTCGACCACTCATTGTGAATGTTTTTCATCACAAACCTCTTGAAATATGTTTTCCATAAGATCCACATTTCTTACGATTGTATATTCCTCGAGTTTGAGCCGTGCTTTTTTACCCATGACTATCCTTTTTTCCTCGTTGAAAAGATTCCTGATCGCATCTGTCAATGCCTCAATATCTTCCGGCCCCTCTATGACATAACCCTCATCCAAATCTATAAGGGCTGACGCGCCGTTCCACCGCGTGGTCACAGTGGGTAGGCCAGACGCCATAGATTCCATGGTTGTCAGTGAGCACGCATCATAAAAGGTAGGGTGAACAAGCGCATGGGCCTGCCTGTAAATCATTTCCGGCGAAGATGTTTCGCCAAGAAACCTCACCATGTTCCCTATACCCAGGCGTCCAATGGTTTCCTCGTAGCGCTCCTTTCTCCCTCTTCCCATGATCAACAACTGGAAATCACTTCTTTCTTTTGCAAGTTGGCCTGTTGCCGTCAGAAGGGGGAGCAGGCCTTTCAGCCTGAAATTCCCTGCGGAAAAAAGTATTTCCATTTTCTGGGTGTTTTTTTGATCTCCAGGCTTAAATTTTTCTGTATCAACTCCATTATAAACAACATCTATTTTGTCGTCTTTTAAACTGTAGTGCTCTTTCATATGACCCTTAACCATATCAGAAATTGCAACAATCCGTGAATATCCGCCCCTTCTAATAGGATATTCTTCAACCCATCGCTGGATGCGTTGGTTGAGACTATTTCTGAGAAGTGCTGCCTTAATTCTTTTCTCTCTGGGATCATCGTAGCTTGCAATCTCTCTTTCCATCCAGAAGCGCTGAACACCCCCGTGGCTTTGGTATACATCGATATCGAGTGTGTTTCCGAATCCAAGCATGATATCAAGGGAAAACATTTTTCTATATCTTCGGTGATTTAGTGCAAAAAAGAGCGACCGCAGCCATCTCGGGAAGCGAACAGTATCAAACTTGGCAATAACAACACCTCGGAGATTAACAGCTTTCGAGCAAAACACATATACCTGGTGACCTCTATTCAGGAGGTCTGTAGCTAAATCATAGGCATATCTTTCAGCACCACCCTTTTTAGGATCAAAGTTATATATGGCAAGGCCTATCTTCATAAATCTTTTTAAATCCTTAGCTTCACAAGTTTCTTTCTGGGAAAGGCCTCTTGCCCAAAACAAGAAGCCTCTCATAAAATTCTGTCAGCTTTCTGGCCTGAGCCGTGTAGTTCCATTCTTCAGCAGCAACCTTCTTTGCATTTTCTTCAAAACTTATTCTCTTTTGTTCGTCTTTAAGAATAAGCTCCATTTTCTCAGCCAACTGAATGGGGTCAGATTTCACGACAAACCCTGAAATACCGTCCTGCACGAGCTCAGGAAGCATACCATTGTCTGAAACAACCGCGGCCTTTCCCATGGCCATGACTTCCCTGAGGGCCCTTGCGCTACCATCACTTCCTGCACGCATCATAACAAAAAGATCGAGGGTAGAGATTACGGAAAAGTAGTCGTCAACCCTGTACCCAGCAAGAATCACGTCATTCTCAAGTCCCAGTTCGCTGATAGGCTTCATTATGCTCTTTTCTATTTGGGAGCTTCTGCCTACAACGAGAAGCTTCACTCCATCCACACGGTTTTTGAGTTCTCTGAAGCCTCTCAGAATGACATCGTAACCTCGGTCAGGCTTGAGACGTCCGATAACACCAACAATCTTCTCGTTCTCTTTGATTCCAAATTCCTCTCTGAGACTTTTCACTGGTCCGTTGTAAGTTTTTATTGCTGGCGGTATTACACATGTTCTCTCCTGGGGGTAAGAGAAAGTTTTCATATCGGAAATCATGATCTTTTTCCCATAGGCGACGAGCCCATCAGTTTTGGCAAAGGCCCATCCCATAAAATAACTATAAGGGGTTCCATCACGTTTATGATCTGTTCTGACAATGAGAGGTCTTTTATTTGAAAAACCCAGTGAAAACAGAGTGGTAAAATGGTCATGGGAAAGGTTTGCATGAACAATATCAATCTGTTCCCGCAATACATACGCTTTGATTGCTCGCATATCGAAAAACCAGTCCCTTGGTGCAAAATACCTGTTAAGTTTGAATCCATCAAAAAACTTGAGCCCCCTCAGTTTTACCTCTTTCTCGATGGTTCGTTCCGGAAATTCGATGGGGGTTTTTCGGTAGGCAACGGCCACATCAACACCTTCGGTACCGAGCGCCTCACATAATGACAACACAGGTTCTGCCGGCCCCGTCCACTTCCAGTCGCTAAAGAGCTGAAGCACTTTCATGTCGAACACCACCATGGGATAGAGCCGCATTTCCCATATAGCATGGAGTAATGAAAAATGAAAAGCTTGAAAAAACAATAGAAATAGGCGAACAAATTGTGTGACGTCGGACCCTCAACCCTGAATGTGCCACTGCTAAACAATCAAATTTACCAATATTCATATCTTTCATACACCATAAAACTGATGAATACTCTCACATACGTATTGCACTTCTTCTTCTGTCAGAGATGGGTACAATGGGAGGGAAACAATCTCAGAAACAACTGCCTCAGCCCTGGGGAAAGAGCCTTTTTTGTATCCAACAGTCTGGTAGGTTTTCTGGAGATGGATTGGGATAGGATAATGGATAAGGGTGGTGATGCCTTTATGGAAAAGATATTTCATAAGATCATCCCGTTTCTCAGCCCTAATGACAAACAGGTGGTAGACATGGTAACCCCATGGCTCTTCCACGGGTAAAGCTACCGGCACATCTTTTAATTTCTTCTTGTACCATGACGCAATCTTACGCCTCTTTTCATTCCATATATCAAGCTTTGTCAGTTTGTACCTGAGAATTGCTGCCTGTAACTCATCAAGCCTTGAGTTGTACCCCTCAACCACATGGATATGCCGTTCGTGCTGGCCATGATTGCGGAGCATAAGGGCGTTTTTGTAAATGGAATCTGAATTGGTTACAAGCATACCGCCATCTCCATAGCAGCCAAGGTTTTTTGTGGGATAAAAGCTGAAAGCTGAAACATCCCCAAAGCCACCTACCTTTTTTCCCTTATAGAGGCTACCATGGGCTTGGCACGCATCTTCCAGGATACCTACTCCGTGTTTCCTGCAAACAGCAGCTATCTCATCCAACGAAGAAGGATGACCATAAAGATGGACTGGGATGCAGAGTTTGATGCCCTTCTCCTTCCTCAAAATATCTTCGAGACGCTCTGGATCCATGTTGTAAGTACTTGTCTCAACATCGCAAAAAACAGGGATAATTCCATGGAGGGAGAGCGACATGACTGTTGCAATATACGTGTTTGGCGTCGTTACAATTTTATCACCCTTCTCGAGGCCATAGGCAAGGCCGGCAATCTTGATGGCATCTGTCCCACTTCCAACACCAACAGCATATTTTGCCCCAATGTACTGTGCAAAAGCATCTTCGAAGGCCTCCACTTCTTTACTGAGAATGAATTCACCATTTGTTAATATTCTCTCGGTGATTCTAAGGAGTTCGCTTCTTATCTCCTTATGATCCCTCGCTAAATCGAACATCTTTACATTCATCGTTGAACTCTCCACCGGCTATGAGTAAACTAATACTGCAAACCTTATAAAGATAATATGTTAGAGATTCTACTACATCATCATCTGTTGTTTCCACTTTGAACCTTATTCTTCATGGGTGACTCTGTATTGAGCTGTCAGACTTTTTCAGCAAAAATGATCAGGGTATTCCCACCTTCAAGAATTACTTTACTGGTTGTCTCATCAAACCAGTATTCTTTCTGTTTATCTTTTGACCAGAATCTTGTATATAACCTTATAAACAATGTAAGGGGCTTAAAAAAGATAATTTTTGGCTTCTTCATATCATAGGTTAAATGCACAATTTTTAAGCCTGAAGCCTCTAGGGCGAATCTGATCAGAGTATACCCCAGGGGGCTCAGATGCAATCCGTAGGTCCTCCCTTTACAGGCATTCAGAAATCTCTCGTGTGAGACTGGCTTGGTAAAAAAACCTGTTATGAGAAACTTCATTCGTCGCTCAATATTTAGGTAATTTGGCGTGCTCAGGGCAAGGGTGCCCCCTCGCTTCAAGACCCTTGTCACCTCACGAACAGCATTGTATGGGTTTTCCATGTGTTCGATTGCTTCGAGAAAACAGACATAGTCAAATTCTTCGTCGCCATATGGCAGCCTTCCATTAAGGTCACCTTTCTCAACAGTTAGCCCTTTGACAAGAAACTGTGCAGGTTCGATGTCACAACATGAAACGGTAAATCCTACCTCGTGTAGTTTTTTTGCCAGTGCCCCCTGGCCAGTGGGAACATCAAGGATACGCCCCCGCGGTTTGTCTGTCAGATAGGCAATAACCTTTTCGTGAACCCCGTTCCGCGCAAGAGGACGGATAGACTGCTCATCCATCAGACTACCAGTACTCCTTCTTATTTTTCCTGTAGAAATCGATTGTTTGTTTTATCCCTTCTTCCAGGGATACCTTTGGAAACCATTTCACGATCTTCTTTATGCGGGATATGTCAGCGTAGTAATCACCGGGCTCCACCTCTTTTCGTTCTTGAGTGAATTCAGTGTGCGCCACCTTCCCGGTACCTGCTATCTCAACAATCTTTTTTGCGAGGTCTAAAAAACTTACCGGTATGGCGGTCCCAACATTAAAAACCTTTCCGTATGCTTCATCAGTAATGGCGGTCATGAGCATGCAGGATACAAGGTCTTTGATGTAGAGGAAATCCCGGAGGATGTGTCCATCACCGAATACAGGGATTTCTTCATTATCCATCGCCTTTCTGATGAACCAGTTGAAAACGCCATACTCATCATGCATCATGTGATGGCGGGGTCCATAGGTGTTGGTTATCCGTAGACAGACACTTTTGATACCAAAGATATCGTCATACACCAGAACCATCTTTTCTGCAGCCAGGTTGGTTACTGCATAGAGCCCTTTCGGGTTTGTTGGGTGGTCTTCGTTAACTGGCAGTTTCACGCTTGCGCCATATTCTCCCCGGGTACCCGCAAATATGACCTTTGCATCTCTGTTGTTGTGACGCAGCGCTTCGAGGAGAACAAGCGTGCCGACACAGTTTATCTCAAGGTCTTGAAGGGGATTTCTCATACTGTCAACATGGTTAACCTGACCGGCTAGGTGAAAGATATAGTCTTTTCCCTTTACAAGGTGATTCATGGAGAGCTGGTTTCGGATATCAGAGATGTTGACCCTCACCCTGTCCTCAACCTCTTTAATGTTGAAAAGGTTACTTCCTTGTCTCGGGAGCATGTTGTCGACTATCGTTACATGGGCCCCTAGTTCGACAAGATCTATGGTAAGGTTGCTTCCAATGAAGCCAAGACCACCTGTTATGAGAACCTCTTTATCTTTGAAAGTGTTCATATTCTCTTCTCTCCGTCCAGTTCATTACCACGTAAGGTTTTTGAAGCCTTTACTTCGAACTTCTAAAACCGGTCTCTGAACTGCTTTTTCTCCTTCATCTCTATCTCCCAAAGCTTGGCGTACTTCATAAAGACATAATACATGGTGGAGACAACGATGATAAATCCAGGCGTTCCGTCCAGAAAACCTCGTTTCAGGATATAATCCCTGAAAAACCGGTAAACAGGACGTGTGATCAAATTTACTAAGTGAAAACGTCTACCCGAGGAGCGAAGATCCTCTGCAAATGCCTCGGAGTATCGGTCAATTGTTCTGATCTGGTGAGCAATGTCTGCATAGGGTGTATGCATATAGAAATGTTTGAGGGTACCAACTGTGCCGTCAACAGTAACCTTTGCGTGTAGTCCCCCTTCCCATCTGCCTTTTTCTCTCCGATACAGACGGATTTCTCTGTCAGGATACCAACCGCCGTGTTTTATTTCCCTGCCAAGATACATGTTTCTTCTACTTGCAATGTATCCATCGCAGGAGGGTGTGCCACGAATTATGGTGGAAATCTCTTTTTTTATGTCATCCATGAGCCATTCGTCAGCATCGATAAAGAGTATCCAGGGGTTGATGCACTGATCGTGGGCATATTGATACTTCTCCCGCAGGTCTTTGGTTTCAAACTGGTAAAGCTTTTCTGTATACCGTGGAATAATATCTTGAGCCCCATCTGTACTGTAAGAGTCCACAACTATCACTTCATCTGCCCAATCGGCAACACTCTGCAGGGCCCTCTCGATGGTTACACCATTATTATAGGTTATCATGTAGACCGATAAAGGCAGCCCGTCGCTTGGCGTTAGCTGTTCGCTGTTCAGCGTTTGCTTTTGCTGATTGCTTGCCACTGGTTGATCCACGTTCTTCCCCCCATCGTCATTCCATTAATTTAATCCATGTCCTTGATAGCCTTGATCAGGTCCCTCGTTGAATGGTCTTTTGGGTCACCTACTATGGCAACACGACCTCCATAATCGCGCACAATCCTGCCCTCAGGAACACTTTCCTCGGTGTAGTCAGTTCCTTTTGCATGGATATGGGGTTGAAGTGTGCGCAATAGATTCTCCACGTTTGGATCACTGAAAAGGATTACGTAGTCAACACCTTCTAAGGCAGCGATAATTTCGGCCCGTTCAGGCGCCGGTGTAACCACACGTTTTCTCTTACCCAGGCCCATCACCGATGAATCGTCATTGACAGCCACAATAAGCACATCCCCCAATGCCTTCGCTCCCTTCAGGTAACGTACGTGACCAACATGAAGAAGATCGAAGCAACCATTACCAAAGACGATCTTCTTGCCCTGGTTCTTTTCTTTTTCTACAATACTTTTTAGCTCGTCAAGTTTTTTAACGATTTGTCCCATAAGCTTGCATTGCCGCCCTCAATTCTTCTTGAGTTAATGTGGCAGTTCCACGCTTCATTACTACAACGCCAGCTGCATAATTTGCTATCAATGCAGCGGTCAGGAAATCTGCACCACTTGCTAGTGCAAGTGTGACAGCCGCACAGACCGTATCCCCTGCACCTGTCACATCTGTCACGTCATCGTTTCCTGAAATAGGTATGTGATTGACAGACCCTTCCTTTAGGAAAAGACTCATACCCTTATTTCCTCTTGTTATGAGTAAGGCAGTTACATCCATGATTTTTAAGATTCTTCTTCCAACCTCTTCAATATCCTTATCAAAATCTGTGCTGCAAAGCTGGTATGCTTCAGATTCATTGGGTGTTATCAGGGTAAAACCCTTAAAGTCCCTCAGTCTGTAGCGGGCATCTCCAACGACAATGGTTTTTTTTGCCACATGTTGCATATAATCGATGATAGTCTCGTCGACTGTACCATGTCCATAATCAGAGACGATAAAAGCATCCATGGACGGCCCTATCTCTTTTAACTTTTTGTAGAGAAGGTTTTTTTGAGACTTAGTAGGTAACTTGTTGCTGTCCCGGTCTATCCTGATAACTTGTTGTTTTGATGTATGTGTGTCTCCAGCAAGTATCCGGGTTTTGGTTATAGTCTCACCATTATGACGAATAAAGCCGTCCATCTCGACCTTGTTGAAACGTAAAAAAAAATCAATAAGCTGGTCTCCAGTACTATCGCTTCCAATAAAGCCAAGGGGAAATACGTGAGCCCCTAATGCAAGAAGATTATTAATTGTGTTGCCTGCACTGCCTGGATAAATCCGCTCTTCTTCATGTTGAACTACTACAACCGGCGCTTCCCGTGAAAGCCTATAGGGTCTTCCAAAAATATAGATATCCGCTATGATATCACCGACAACGCATATCTTCCTTCCATCGAAACGTTCAATGAGCTTTACTCGGTCGGACTTCAAGGATTTCCTCCAGTTTCTGAAACACGTCATTCGGGCTAATACTCGTAAGGCACACATGGTTCTTGTCGCATCGCTTTTTGTTGCATGGTCTGCATGCCACATCCTTTGAAAATACATAGGTACAGGAACTGGGATAGAGCGTATATTGTTCATCCATAGGCCCAAGGAGGACAACTGTGGGTACAGACAGAGCTGCTGAGATATGGCGGGGTCCAGTATCATTCGTCACGACAGCCGCTGCTCTGGAAAGACACACTTTAAGTTCCATGATATCCATGACTTTCACAAAAACACGCTTCTTGTGTTCTACGTTTTGATAAATCTTCTGTGCAAGTTCTTCCTCACCGAAACCTGGCAGAAGATAAACATTCATATCCAGTTCTCGTGCAATCTTATTTGCAAGTTCAGCAAAATAGTGGTCGGGCCAGCGTTTCGCAGGTCCATACTGAGCTCCAGTGATAAATACTACATATGGAGCATTCAAGTCCACATACTTCTCGTCGAACCTTTTGTCCTCCTCCTCGGTAACCTCGAGCAAGGGCGTTGTCAAAACCCTCGTACCACCCATAGCGTCAATGATTTTTAAATAGTGTTCAACTGTTGGCTCAGGCCTTGTTACCTCCTCTACTTTGAGGGTAATCATAAATCCTCTTTGGTTGCGCGCATAACCTATCCTCTGTTGGACATCCCCGGCAAAAAACAAGAGGGCAGAGCGAAATGAGTGCGGCAGGATAACGCCATCCCTAAAGTTTAAGGCTCTGATAAAACTTACCGTATCAAGAAACGGGACCACCCCCTTGCCATCATAAGGGATGAAACGGTCAAAGAGACTATTACCATTATATAGTTGCAACGCTTTGTTCTTTCCAATAGCCCACAGCTCTTCCTTAACGTGGGCCCTGAGGGAATGGAGGAATGGTGTTGCCATTACCATGTCTCCGAGCCAGTTAGGAAGATAGACTATCGTCCTGCCAGTCACTTCTTACACCCATAAACCGATTATATTTTATCGTGTAGTGTATTGTTCCATGGTTTGCCATTTCTCTATCAAGAGTCTTCAGCCTTTCGGAAAACTTGGTTTTATTTCGCTGCCAAGCAGCCTCATCTGCATCCTCGACTTCTCTTAAAAGACCAGCATATTTCCCTTTGCCATCAATGTCAGCGTACCCATTTACAAAAAGACAAAATAGTGTTTTCAGTTTGTCTATAAGAAGATCCTCATCCGGTCCGAGATTCATGCATGTTTCATCAGTGAAGTTGTCAAGGCGGTCCATCTTCTCAAAGTCTATGGCCCCCAGATCCTTGGCTATTGTGTAAGCCCTGGTTCCTATAAAAGGAAAGAAGAGAGACCAGCGAAACCTGCCCGGTTTTATTTTAGCAAGGAGTTTAACCGTTTCCATGAGGTCGATTTTCTTTTCATCGGGTAACCCTATCATAACAAATGCGGATGTGTGGAGCCCGTGACGGTCTGCTGTTTCGAAGGCCTTTTCGATGTGTCCGTTTGACATGAAGCGCTGCAGCACTGTTCTTCGTATCCTGTCGCTGCCGCTCTCAAGACCGAACTTTACTATCCTGCACCCAGCTTCTTTGATGTTTTTCGCAGTTTCACTATCGAATATCCGCGCATGGGCATTACAGACAAATCCAATATCAGTGATCTCTTTGTATCTTCGTGAGAATTCTTTTAGCCACTCCTTGTCAAATGTGAAGATGTCGTCATCAAAAATAAACATTTTGATTCCAGTGTAATGGGATAAAAGGTACTTGATCTCGTCAATAATCTCGTCAACAGAATGCCTCCGGAGATAATCTTTGGGCAGATGTCCCTGTTTTTTATAAAGATCAATGATCTTATGGTTCAGGCAGTAAGTACACCTGAATGGACAACCTCTTGATGCCTGCAATCCCACCCAGCCATCCTTCGCATCAATCATTTTCTGGAAATCAAAGAGATGGTAATCCTTGAAAGGCAGTTTCGTCACATCCACATACGGCCGGAGAGGCTCTATAACCATACGGCCATTTTCTTTATAAGCCAAATTTCGAATTCCTTCTGGGCTGCCTTTCTCTACCAGTTCAAGAAACGCCTCCTCTCCTTCTCCAATGCAGAGATAATCAACACATGACTCAGCAAGGGTTCCTTCAGGATCCATTGTTGGGTGGATACCGCCAAAGATGATTCGGACATCAAGGTATTTCTTAATATCTCGTGCTATTTCAAGGGAATACTTATACTGGTTCGTGAGAACAGAAAAACCTACAATATCAGGCTTTATGCGAAGCACATCGGTTCGAATCCTTTCAAGATCCAGAGGATAACCGATCTGCTCATTAACATTCAGAAGATGGGTTTCAACGCCCTTTTTAATAAGAATACCCGATATATATGCAAGGCCATAGTTAAATCCTATCTGAGCATTAAGGTTTGGATAAATAAACAATACACGCATTCAGTTTCCTTTAATTTTTTCATACAGTTCAATCACTTCCCTTAGAACCTCATCCACAGCTATACCCGTGAGGCACCTACGTTCCTGGCAATTCTTGTTCCTGCATGGGCTGCACGTCAGATCCTTTCTGATGATTCTGTGTATAGGCCCATATGGCCCATTGACTTTGTGGTCTGTTGGTCCAAAAATGGCAAGAACCGGTGTGCCTGCCAATGCCGCAAGGTGCATCATCCCTGTATCACCGCCAACATACATGTCAACACGATGCAGGAGTGCAAGGAGCTGTGGAACGTCTGTGGAACAGGATAGCAAAGCCTCTTCTCCAGCCATTTTTTTAAGCCGTTGCGCTTCACCTTTTTCACCAGGGCCCCAAAGGATGATTACTTTTCCAATATTTTCAGCGGTAATGCGCCTGATAAGCTCAGCATAACGCTCCATTTCCCACCTTTTAAATGCGCTCCCTTTACTGGAAAAAGGATTTATCGCAAAAATAGGGGATACTACTCTTTCCCGGGTAAAGAATTCGTCAATATATGACTCAGCATCCGGGGGCGATTCCAGTTTTACAGCAGGGATTGTCATATCAACACCTATATGCCGGGGAATCAGCATGTTGCGTTCCATCTTGTGGAGCCTTTTGTTCTCGCATTCAACACACTCATGATAAAAAAGATGACTCTTTTCCTTTGCGAGGGTCTTCCCAAAACCAATTATCTTTTTTCCTTTTACCATCTTGGAGAAAAGCGCGCTTTTGATAATGCCATGAAAATCGAGAATGAGGTCATATTCTCCGCCTCTTAGTTTCTTGAGAAAACACTTCGTCTGTTTCGTAGCACTCGTAAGATTTCCCTTTTTCATGGCACTTTGTATTGAACCTCTTGGAAAACGAATAACCTCGTCAATAAATCCCTGATGGGTGAGTAACTCTCCCACAGACCCTTCCACAAGCCAGGTAAGGTGAGCATGGGGGTAATACTCTTTCAGTGCTTTCACGGCAGGAATGGTCATGAGCACATCACCAAAAGAACTCAGGCGTATGGCCAGGATACTATTGGGGGTTGACATCTTTCAGGATTTCAAAAAGGCTGACAGGCATCACAACTGTCTTCTTGTCACTATTTGTGCAGATGTGTCTTGTCTTACCCTGGACGATCAAGTCCCCGTCTCTAAATATTTCGTAATGGAATGTGAGCCCTCTTGACTTGAGTTCAGTGATACTTGTTCTGACTGTGAGAAGGTCATCGTAGGCAGCAGTATTGTAGTATTTTGCTTCAAGATGCACAACAACGAGGTGAAAACCTGTTTCCTCAAACCTCTTGTAGGGAATACCCTTGGAGCGCATGTACTCTGCCCTTCCGACTTCGAAATAAATGGGATACGTCCCGTAGTAAACCACCCCCATGGTGTCAGTATCAGCATATCTGACCCTGATAGGCGTTTCGACGTAATCTACTGTCCTGTTCCTTCTGCCATCAGCTGACTGACTCACCTCAGAGAGCCCTCATATATTCAGGCCGTAAAAGAGCTGGGTCCTTTTTGTCCAACACATACTGTATTGCTTTGAGGGTCTTCTCTTTGTCTTCCGGTAGCCATGCTTTGACAGGGAGATAATTTGAGGCGTGATTGGAAGCAAAAAACGTATGGGTGACATTGGTATTCTTTATCATTATATACAGCTCTTCAAGCAATTGATAAGGGGTAGGAACCTGGAACGTTCCTCGTTTGACTTCTTCCGCAAGGGGTGTCCCCGGAACAACAATGACACTAAGCGCACCGGCATAATCAGGGTCAATGCGGCTTAAGAATTTACCAGTTTCTTCAGCATGAACTGTGCTTCTCTCTACACCGCCTAAACCCAGGAGGACAGTGACAGAAAGAATGATTCCGGCATCCTTAACTCTTTTCGAAGCTTCAGCGGTCTTATCCAGTTTGGTTCCTTTGTGAACCCTGTCGAGGGTTATTTGATCTCCAGACTCTACACCAAGGTAAATGATACCAATACCGAGTTTTTTGAGTTCTTTTAACTCTTCGACAGATTTTTTCAGGATAGATTTCGTGTTGCCATATATTCCAATACGTTCAAGTTTGGGAAATGAGTCCTTTATCAATTGAACAATGGGGACAAGCATCTTTTGCGGTATGATTAGGGCATCACCATCTGCAATAAAAACCTTTCTCACATATCGAGCATAAGCCTTTGCTTCCTCTACGTCTTCTTTTACCTCTTCAAAGCTTCTAACCCTGAATTTTTTGTCTTTGAAGGAACCACAGAATGTGCACTTGTTGTGGGAACACCCGATGGTAACTTGTAGAATGAGGCTATCCGCCTCGCTTGGTGGTCTGTAAATTGATCCTTCGTACCTCATTTTTCAATACGGTATAACCTTTCTCCTTCCCTCAGGAAGCCGTATTTTTTTCTCACGACTTCCTCAAGATATTCATCATCCTTCTGTAGCTTCTCAATCTCTTTCTTAAGAATCGTATTCTCTTTGTCAAGAACGCTAATGGAAGTATTTGCCGCCTTAATCCCCCGTTTAACCTTCAGATAACTCATAAGTCCACCATCGGAAAAAAGGAAATGGAAAAAAAGGATTGCTAAAACTACGACAAGTCCATACTTGCGGATTTTTTCTTCAATCATTGATGTATGGTAACATATTACTGACTGCAAGACAACATGTCAAGAAATGGAAAACATTTTGGGCATGGAGCAATAGACTTAAGGCGGTGAGTTCTGTTTAAGACTGCATAAAACTACATATGATTACTCAGGGGTCTGGGATGACGAAACACGAAAACTGCATTCTATAGACGATCGACCTGACATCTTGTTTGTCTGAGGAATTGCTGTCATTTTAACTTTGTAGATTCCTGGTACCGAGTAGGATCTCCAAAAGCCTATACCCCATTGGTACAAAGGCTCCTGTGGTCCAAAGGTCAAGGTTTCGACAACGAGAGGTTGAGAAAATTCCGGGCCCTGCACTCTAACTTTGAATTTAACAGCGTCACTTTTATTGAGTATTTCAAAATAAGCAATGTGTGCAACTTTTACTCCTGTTGAAACCCATGGAAAAATTGTTTTCATTGTATTTGTAGTACTTGTTGTGACATGGCAAGTCAGCACCTTCATTTTAGCTTTGGATGACTTTACCTGGGTCCCTGAACCGTACACCGCCGGGCCAGTTATTGATAGATCGCTTACTTCTGAAAGCGGACCTGCAAAAAAAACAAGGGATTCGTCTTCCAGGGCTGAGCTTACGAGTATTTCATCAGCAGAGTCAGGTGTTAGAAGATCGTTAAGATTGATCATTTGAACCGGTTGATCCCGAACAACTTGTGCAAAAACCCATAAAGGACAGACCAACAGAATTAAGAGCGTTAATACTAGCAGTAGACTTGTTTTTCTCACGGCTACTTTCCTTTCTCATTTTTTTTCATACGTTACTTGTAATGCACATTGAATGCCTAAAATAATTATAAATGAATTCAATATGATAGGCTTGTTTGAATTATGTCATGGCAACGATAATTGTAGATAAATCATCAGTTTCTGTTGGAAGAAATCTTCGGTGGGGGCTTGTTGATATCCCTATACTTTACCTACTGCCGCCATATAAATGATGGTCTCATCGGTGCCATCAAGGCCTACAATCTCGTTAATGTCATCATCAAAAAACGCGCCTATGGCACAGACGCCTAATCCGACCGCCTCTCCTGCCAGATAGAGATTCTGACAGATGTGTCCCGCATCGAGATATATATATCGGTAGGCCCTTTGTCGGTATTTCCATTTACTCCGTTCAAGAACCGCTGACCAGATGAAAGTTACCTGTGCGGTTGCAACGATTTCCTGGCCAAGGGCAGCTTGTGCGAGTAGCCTTGAAAATTTCCCTTTTTTAAGGAACTCCATATCAAACTTGCCAGGCCTGAAATGGTAAATACCCTCTTCAAGACCCTCAACAAGCCTAACATTCAAGTAAGTCTCCACTGGAAAAAGTCCTCCTGCAGAAGGGGCTGTTCTGAATAGTGTTTCACCGTATTTTTCTGTGATTCCCTGGGTTGCCCACAAAAGTGTGGAAAGGTCACTCATAGCAAGGGGATCAGTGCTTCTAAAAACCCTCCTTGATCTGCGCTTTTGTAAAGCTTCCCAGATATTTTGCACACCAGCAAACTCAGGTTGTGAAAGACCTATTACAGCTATAGGACTGTCATAATTCTTGAACGGTTCAGGGAAGGTTTTCCAGTTAAGAGAATAATTTCCTATCCGATCAGGGGCGTATTTAGTCTCTTCTTGGAATTGATTGCCAATGCCTGGCTCCATAAAATCAGGCTGTTTCTTTTTTTGATTCATTATTGCCCTCCGAAGACGTCTGGATAAGACAAATGTCTAATGACTACCATTTGTATTATGTTCACAACTATACGCGCTGTCAACTTACGAGAAAGAGGCAATGTGACAGGCCATTTATGGTAGGTGATAGAAAAATGCTGAACAATATCAGTTGCTAGTCAATGTTTTTTGCTTATGGTCTATTTCTCATGGCCTTGTGCCAGTATTTACCTGTATAACCCGTTACCCTTGCTTCTCGATCAGCTTTTAAATTAATTTTGTTTCTTAAAACTTTTTGATATGATAAAAGTATAGTAGCAGGTGCTCAACTGAAAAAGAAAAATGAAATAGACAACTTGATTGCATCTCTCCAGAGCGAGGACTGGGAATCCCGACTTCAGGCAGCTGAAAACCTTGGGAAGTCAAAGTATAAAAAGGCGATAGAGCCGTTGATCCAGGCCCTCAATGACAGCGATGAGTATGTCAGGGAAGGTGCGGTTTGGTCTCTTGGGGAGATCAAAGATAAGCGTGCAATACCGGCACTCATTAAGGCCTTGAATGATCAAGACCAGTATGTCAGGGAAGGCGCAGCAATAGCCTTGGGTAAATTGAAAGATAAACGGGCTGTGGGGCCCCTTTTCCAACTCCTCAGAAGTGACTCCGAGTCAATGAGAAGAACTGCGGAGACTGCACTCGGCACCTTGGGCGAGTGTGCGACTGAACCCCTCCTCGACATGTTGCATGATCCGGACTGGGATGTTCGGTGGCGTGCCACCCATATCCTTGGCGAGATAAAAGATCTTCGTGCTGTAGAAGCACTAATCGAAGCGCTAAAAGACGAGAATAAGTATGTTATAGAAGGTGCCATAACTGCCCTTGGAGAGATCAAAGATAAACGTGCTGTAGAGCCACTGATGGAAGCTTTAAAGGATACTAACAAATATGTGAGGGAAGAAGCAACCAATGCACTGGGTGAAATAAGGGATGAACGGGCAATCCATGCCCTCGTGGATGTGCTCTCTGATAAAGACTGGGGTGTGCGGTGGGGTGCAGCAAATGCTCTTGGCGAGATACGGCGCAAAGGCGCCATAGAGCCCCTTATTCATGCCTTTTCTGATGAAGTTCGGTATGTTCGGGAAAGCGCTGCTGCAGCCGTCGTGAGAATAGGTAAGAAAGCTGGCGGACATCTCGTCCAAGCTCTAGGAAGCTCTGATCCAAATGTCCGTCGCTGGGCAGCCTGGACTCTTGGAAAATTGAAATACGAAAAAGCTGCGGAACACCTTGCTCTTGCTTTGCAGGATGAGGATGGCGGCGTTCAGTTTGCGGCAGAGGTAGCTCTCGCAGAAATTGAGGGCTGACATACCGGTCAGGCTTGTTCAATAGCAGATCCTTACCCTTAGCCTCCTTTTACATCTTTTGAAAGATATTAAAATGACAAAAACAGGTGATGCAGTAATCCCCAAAAAAGCTATGACCATCATACTCCTCAGAGATCAGTATCCTGCAGGATTTGAGGTTTTTCTTCTCAAACGACATAATCAGAGCATTTTCATGGGTGGAAATTATGTTTACCCGGGAGGAAAGGTTGACGAAGAGGATGCTGCTGAAGAAATCCTTGCCCGTTCACAGGGTATCTCTTCAAGGCAGGCCCAAGAGATTCTTGGGGAAAATGATGCTAAGATTGCCATCGCTTATTGGATAGCAGGCATTAGGGAGCTTTTTGAAGAAGCGGGGATTCTTCTCGCATATAACAAAGAGAAGCGGCTTCTTTCCATTGACAGCGAAGATGCAAAGCAGCGACTTGCTTTCCACCGGCTCAGTCTTCAGAAAGGAGAAAAAAGTTTTCTGCAGATAATAATAGAGGAAGATTTGACGCTTGCCATCGATCAATGTTTTTACTATGCCCACTGGATCACCCCCGAGGCTAGAAATGTCCGGTTTGATACCCGTTTCTTTGTAGCCCGAACCATATCAGGCCAAGAAGCAAGCCCTGATGCAAAAGAGACGACTGAAGGAGTTTGGTTGACGCCTTCCGCGGCCCTTCAAAAAAACTTTGAAGGCACAGTAGCGCTCAGCCCTCCAACCCTAAAAACGCTGGAGGACTTGTCACGATTCTCATCCATACATGACCTCCTTTCTTCACTCCCTGAGAGGAAAAAACCTGCCATTCTCCCTATTCTTTTGAATCCCCTGGCAGATGAAACGCTCATTTTTCCGTGGGATCCTGAATACGAAGACTTGCGGTCCGGCACATTACAACAGTCAAAAGACCACGGCTTGCCTTCATCCCCTTTGCAAAACACAACACGCGTTGTGTTGACAGATGGTCGTTGGCTGCCGTATGTTAAAACCGTTTTGTAGTATATCCCATTTAGTATGCAGCAAGAAAAGGTAAAACGCTATATGAGACATACAAACGGTACATTAAGACCCCAGTGATAACATCATGAAACTCGCCAAAATCGTCTTTTTCTTTGTAATCCTGTCATTTTTTACTGGAATTGGTTTTTTCATGATCTACCCTGATGTTTCCAAGCTCATGAAAGAAAACCCTAAGAAGACATCTTTCATGGAATATCGCGAAGAAGAGTGGGAAAAGAAAGGGAAAAGAATCAAGATCCAGAAAAAATGGGTTCCTTTATCTCACATCTCCCCATATCTCATAAAAGCAGTGCTCATTGCAGAGGATGACAAATTCTGGTCTCACAAAGGTTTTGACCTTGATGCAATTCGAAAGGCTCTGGAAAAGGACCTGGATAAGGGCAAATTTAAGTTTGGAGGGAGTACTATCAGCCAGCAGCTTGTGAAGAATCTCTATCTCACACCATCCAAGAATCCTTTACGAAAGGCAAAAGAGGCAATTATTACCTGGCGCATGGAGAAAGCACTCAGCAAAAGAAGGATTCTTGAGCTTTATTTGAATATTGTAGAGTGGGGCGAAGGCATCTTTGGCATCGAAGTTGCCGCACAACATTATTATGGCAAACCCTCGGGTGCCCTTAGCCCCCAGGAGTCTGCCCGCCTCGCTGCAGTGCTGCCTAACCCCAGAAGGTATCGCCCCAACAGACCTTCAAGATATGTGGATAAACGGGCTGCTATCATATACGATATAATGGTAAAAAGAGGTATAGTTGTACCGGACTATGAAGCTGTTATAAACGAAGAGGTTACGCTCGACAGCTCTTTGCCGTTGGATCATAATCGCTAAATTCTGCCAATTTTAAAAAATCATGTCCACGGGTGTTACCCATGGACATGATGTCGCTTCTGACGGGTATGATTAATCGAAGTGAACCCAGAGCGAATGGTTTTCGCCATCAGAGTCAATGGTTACAGGTGGGATGGTATCTGCAGGGTAAACATCCGGGTAGTAATATTTCAACTCATTGTCTATATATACATAGACATACGTACCTGGAGCATTAACTTTAATATTAAATACTTGACTATACCCAGTGGTAACGTCCACCCAGGGACCTGGCGGGGTAATAGTGCCAGTGTGATCACCATCATCCGTATTTTTTACATTGATTACATAGCCAGCAGGGCACGAAATGTATTTACTGAGGGGGACATTATTTTCATTTACAGTCTTGGCGCTCATGTTTTTCACACCGTATAGCGCATACCCCGTGTAGCCCCCGCCTATTTTCTCTGCCTGTCCGCCAAAGCCTTTAAACTTTATCTTATCCCTCCTGATGGTCATTTGACCAGGTGTGGAAATAGACGTACTATATACATTCGGTGTGGCAGGGTTATATTCATCCATCAGATTCATATTGAACCAACCGGCAAAATTATCTGCAGTGCCATCTGGTTTCTGGAAAACAGCCGCACCAGCCCTGATCGCATTTCTTTTGCTCTTATATAACTGCACAAAAAACTGGTTATCGAAAAAATAAGGGCTGTCTACCACACATCCATATAACCGAATAGAATCTTTGTCATTTCTTCCAAGCTCCTCTGATCCAGGGCCATTGGTAAACCTCATTCCCTTGAGGCTTCCAGTAAACTTTAACCACGTGCCATTTAGTCCAGTTACCTGGGCTTGAGCCACACAAATATTTGCTACTAAAAAAAGAACTGTAAAAACAACCAAACACACTAAGGTCTTTTTCATATTAAACCTCCTTGCCAGCTATTATTTCGGTAATGGGAAGTTTATTCCCGTAGTATTCTATCACATCCTTTTCTGACAGGCCATTACATTTCACCAGTCCTTACGTGCTTCCTTCAATACCCTTTACAAAGCTTTTTTTATCTTTTCTTTGACAGTTCGCCAGCCATCTTATTCCATTACTTACCGTATTTGTTAGATTGTCCTAAGGAAAGAGGCTGGACTCCTCACAGCCGGTTACGCTTTTGCATGGGCTAACATCAAATGAGACCTCTGCGCCCTTTATGAAATTGCCATTGAAGATAGTAACAGAACCGAATGCAAGAGCGCCTGGAGCATGACATTCCATGTGGTGGTATTGCTGTCCTGAATAGCATCCAGGAAATATCATTACCTTTATCAGTTCAAAGAACAGGCTGGGGTGTTAAGACCTTTTTAGGCATGTCTACATACCTAAAATAGCAGAAGTATTTTTTTGGGAACTATTTATAAAAATAAGGTTTGTGATGCAACAACCAATTATGACAACATAGAGTGTTATTTGCCAAATTTGTGGGATTCAGCCTGTTGGATAACTGGAGTCTACACAGTCTGCAGCCAATTCTCCAACCTGTTGCAACCTTCTTTAAGCCGTTCAAGGCTATTTGCATAGGAAAAACGAACATGCGATCTGGCCATATAACTTCCAAAGTCATAGCCCGGCGTAATGGCTACTTTTGCTTCAACAAGTGCCCGTTCAACGAATCTCATGCTGTCCAGACCCCATTTCCCGATCCCTGCATAGACATAAAAAGCACCCTCGGGATCAATGGGAACGGTAAAGCCGAGGTTTTTCAGACGAGGAAGGATAAAATTTCGTCGTTCTTCATAGGTGGTCCTCATCTCTTCAAGATATTCGCTAACATCAAAAGCATGGACAGCAGCGTGCTGGGCTATTGAGGGTGGTGAAATAAATACATTTTGTGCAACTTTCTGAATAGGTCGGACCAACTCCTGGGGCACAACCATCCATCCAAGGCGCCATCCTGTCATGGCATGGGTTTTTGAGAATCCATTGACCACGATGATATCTCGATTCACGTGGAGAGCAGTTCGCAATGTCCGTCCGTATGTTAGTCCTCTGTAGATTTCATCTACGACGAGCACTCCATTCCGGCAGGATATGATTTCATGGAGTTGCGCAATCGTCTCTTCATGATAAATGGATCCCGTAGGGTTGGAAGGATTGCAGATGATAAGCACATCAGGACCATTCCTGAGATTGGCAATCTGATCGGGCATGACCTGGTATCCACTTTCTGCATTGACAGGAAGAGAGATGACATCTGCATCTGCGAGAAGGGCAAAATTCCTGTAACAGGGATACCCTGGGTCGGAAAGGGCAAGCGTTCTTCCCCTCTCAAGGAGAACAGCGGCAAGAAGCAGGAAGGCTCCAGAGGTTCCACTGGTAATGACAATACATTCTGGTGAGACAGAAATCCCTTCGCTTTTTTTGTAAAATGTTGAAATTTTCTGTCGAAGTTCATGAATCCCAAGGCTATGGGTATAGTAAGTCTCATTGCTAATTATAGCTTTAATAGCCTCTTCCTTTACCAGTTGCGGCATTGTAAAATCAGGTTCACCCACCTCCATGTGGATGATATCTTCTCCCCTGGCTTCCATTTCTTTCGCTTTTTCAAGGAGTTCCATTACGTAGAAAGGGGTGATCAGCTCTGCCCGTTTTGTAACCTTCATGTCTCACTCGCGGGTTATAGCATATTTCTTCATCTTGTATCGAAGCATCCTTTCACTTATACCGAGAAACCCCGCTGCCCTTGTCTGAACCCAGTCTGCCTTGATGAGCGCTTCCATGATCATCTGTTTTTCCACAACACCTACAGTCTCTTTGATCCCTCCTTCAGCCTGGACAATATTGCTTTCAGATAAATGCGGAATATCCTCCAAAGTTATGTGATCACCTCGGGCAAGGACAATGGCTCTCTCGATCATGTTTTCGAGTTCCCTCACATTCCCTGGATAATCATATTTTATTAACTGATCCCTCGACTCTCTGGTAAAACCTACAATGTTTTTCTTATATCGTGTAGCATATTTTTTGACAAAAAAATCCATAAGAAGAGGTATATCCTCTTTCCTTTCTCTTAAGGGGGGGACTACGATTTTCACAACATTGAGCCGATAATAAAGATCTTCCCGAAAACTTCCTTTTTTTACCTCTTCCTCCAAATTCCTGTTAGTCGCAACAATCAACCGTACATCAATTTTCACAGGGTGGAGGCCACCTAACCGTTCAAGTTCTTTCTCCTGAATTACCCTCAGTAACTTTGCCTGGAGCAAGGGTGTAAGGTCGCCGATTTCATCAAGAAAGACTGTGCCTTTATTGGCAAGCTCAAACTTTCCTATCTTTCTCTGAAAAGCGCCTGTAAAGGCACCTTTTTCATAACCGAACAGCTCGCTTTCGAGGAGTGTTTCAGGGATTGCCGCACAATTTACTTTGACTAACGGCTGATTCCGTCGGCTGCTCAGTTGATGGACAAGGTTAAATACCACCTCCTTGCCTACCCCGCTCTCACCCTCGATAATACATGTCGAGTCAGTCTTGGCAATGCGCGTGATAAGACTTACCACTTCACCCATCTTTTCGCTTGTATAGATAAAATCCTCTGACTTAAGCCTGTCTTTTAAAGCTTCTTTTAAGACACGGTTTTCATGAACCAGGTGTTTTTTGTTTTCAATCTTTTTGATCTTGAAAAGCAGGTCGTCAAGGTCAATCGGTTTTGTCAGATACTCAGATGCTCCTGCTTTCAGAGCATTTACTGCATTCTCAATGCTTCCATAAGCAGTAATCATTATGATCTCCACCTCTGGATTGATTTCCTTGACGCCTTTTAAGATAGCGAGACCATCCATGTCGGGCAGCTTAAAATCAAGAAGCACCAAGTCAATGGTTTTTGTCCTAAAAAGATCAATGGCATTGGCTCCGTTGCCTGCTTCCTCTACAGTGTAACCTTCCTTTTGTAAAAGGCCCGAAAGGAGAGACCTTTGCGTTTCTTCGTCCTCAACAATCAGTATTGTTGCCCGCTCCATTACACCTCCAAACTTTTTGAAGCTGAGAAATCACGCGGCCACGAGGTTGATTAAAGCCTTGGCCTGTTAACTTTCAAGCTTCTCAGTTCTCTGCTGGACAAAGGGCAAAGTTATGATAAACCTTGTACCTTTACCTTTTTCACTAAAAACCTTAATATCTCCGCCGTGATCTTTTACAATCATATACGATATGGGAAGCCCAAGTCCAATCCCTTTGTCTTTGGTTGTATAGTAGTACTCAAAAATACTGTGTACATGAGCTTCTGCGATTCCTGAACCATTATCTTTAACAGTTATGTTAACATGGTGCCCAACACACTCGGATAACACCTCTACCGCCCCCTTGCCTGCAACTGCTTCAATCCCATTGAGGATGATATTGTAAAACGCCTGCTTTATGCGTTCTGTCTGGCATTCAACCACAATATCCTTTTCCACGTTGTTGATCAGGGTTACGTTCTTCATTGCACCTTTTTCGTGAAGGATGGTCACAACATCCTCAACTACGTTGTGCAAGTTCTCAGAAGAAAAAGGGACTCGAGACTTGGTTGATAGGAGAAATTCTTCTACAATATGATCAACACGGCCTAATTCACCCCTCATGATATCTATGAACCTGTTGTACTCATCCTTCTTTTCATCCCCCGGAGCAAACTCCCTCTTCAGTCTCTGAATGGATATGCTTATGGCATTGAGAGGGTTTCTAATCTCATGGGCCATACCTGATGCGAGTTTGCCAAGAGAGACCAAACGATCTTTTACCTCCATATCCCTCTCCATCTCTTTTACCTTTTTATCATATTTTTTTGCCAGAAGAAATGTTGCATAGGTACTCACAGCGCCAGCAAGGGCAAGGAGAACAAGAATGAGCACAAAACTCGCCATGGTCTGCTTGAAAATCTCATCTGCACCAACCCTCGAAAGAAAAACTTCCATGTAGTATCTGGGGAGAAACTTTGAATTAAGAGGCCGGACAAGGACAAAGGCATGTTCATTCCTTTCTCCGGTCCAGGCATAAAGCTCACCAGTGGGATCATAAACTGTAATCCCCGAAACATCGAACCGCTTCCCCTCATTCTCAATGATTTCTCTGGTGATATGTCGTCTTCTGAAACGCTCCAGTTCATCTTCGTCAATGGTGGCAAAAATGATAAACTCCTTAGCACGAACACCCATAAGAATAGCCTGAACTTTGCTCGTCGGCATTGCTATAACTGTTTCCCGTTTTTTCGAGACTAGCATCTGGATTGCAGAACCAGGAACTCTTGGATTTCCTTTCCGCGCCATGGTTTTTCCTTTTTCATCCATAATGAGCACGTTTTCAAGATGGGTGTCGTTCAGATTTCCGGGAGTGGTTTCCGTCAGGGTGGTATAGACATCCTCGGCAATGGCTTCATCGTATGCGATTATGTTCAAAAAGCTGGGGGTTATGACAGAGGGTGACTTGTCATGGAGATTTAAATACTCCAGATTGATATCTATCTCTCGCTTTACATGGTTGAAAAGGATTTCTCCCTGGTTTTTCAGCAGGTCATTGACGTTGTTTCTTACTATTTTGATCTGTATGATGCCTGTGATAGTAATGAGAATGAAAAAGATGGCAAAGAGAAGAGTAGGGAAAGCGATCGTTTTTTTATCTACCATACCCTCTCATTTCACGTCTTCCCTGCCCTTGTTGCTGTACTGGAAACCCCCTTTTACCAGGTGCTGTGGGTCCCTGCCTTTGTATCCAGGTCCGTCTTGGGCCGTCTGGAACTACTGGCCTTTGTCCCTGCATTCCAGGCCTTGCCAAACCCTCCGGATTTACGGGAACCCGCCTTTGTATGGTTGGTCCTTGAAATCCTTCCCGCACCATGGGTCCTTGGCGTTGTGTCCCAAAGCCTCTGTAACCCTGGGGCATCGACCTATTTCTTCTTTCCCACTCTGTGAATTGATTATACTGATTACGCTGCCTTTCAGTCAGGACATGTGAGAGGTCTGATCTGTACTGGCCATATGACTGTTCCCAAGAGCGCTCTATATTTCTCAATTCCCTTTGTGTTCTGTCTATCCTATCTCTGTTAGCATAAGGGTTTTTTCGCAGGTCATTGAGTTCAAGCCTCTTTCTCAACGCCTCCTGTCTCTGGAGTTGCCACTCTCGAATATACCTCTCCCGCACCTCCCCCACTTTTTTTCTCTGGCTTTCAGTAAGGTTGAGCCCCCTCTCGAACTCTGTATATGAGTTCTGTGCATCAAGAGGGGGCACCAAACTTAAGGAGAGGAGAAGGAGAGTTATTATGGCAACTACAAAACTCATCGTTATCTTCTATACGAGCTTCCAGGGTTAGCCGGTACCCAAACCTTGTGAGACGGCACCCATTTTCCGCTTACCCACTGGCCGGGCACATCTGCCCAGTACCCAGATGGTGTTTCAGCATACTGTCCATGCGAAGAACCCCGGTACCCTCCTGCATATGGTTTATCAGGGTCGTAGGGTGGGCTTTCAGCCCCATAATATGCACCGTAGGGTCTTTCAGGATAACTCGGTCGCCTTTGTTGCATTCTCCATTCCATTGCCTGTTGGTCGTGGATATTTCCAACCATGGCTCCTGTGAGAGCTCCGGCGCCGGCGCCAATCAGAGTACCGGTTGTATTGTGGCCTATTGCCTGTCCAGCAACCGCACCAAGTATACCACCCAACACAGCTCCTCGCTGGGTATTCTGTCCATCCGATACACATGCTGTTACAACAAGACTAATTGCAGAAACTAATATAAGAAATGTTATCCCCTTCATTATCCTCCCTCCAGTTTGAAATGTTTTGTAGGGCCCTGTCAAGGTCCCTGTTTTACAAATTCTCAAAATATCCTCCTTTTGACAGCATACAGGGGATTTCTTGTCTTGCCATCATCTTCTCCTGCTTTCATTCATCATCCATACTATCTCTTTTGAAGCAACAGATATGCCATACATAATAGCCTTCCAGTGATACACAATCATTGATGTTTTCCTTTGTAGTCCAATCCCCAAAGGCAACAAATGTCGATCATTCCATATTTTGTCGACAGTATTGTCGAAACAGACAAGGGTACAACTTGGCCTCAAAATATGCTATATTCTTACAGAATATCAAAGGTGTTCAATGAAAACCGTTTTTTCCATAGCCGGATTCGATCCTTCCTCAGGTGCGGGCATTTCGCGGGATCTCGATACCTTTTATTCTCTCGGTCTCCATGGTGTTGCAGCACCAACCTCCATTGTCGTCCAGGGTCCGTTCGGCGTTCAGGATGTTCAAGCAGTGTCCTATGGTGCGTTCAAGGCGATCCTGGCGACTGTACAGGAATCAATTTCTGTGGATGGAATCAAAATAGGGGTATTGTTGAATGAACAGTACGTCGAGGCCCTGTCGAACTACCTTCCTGAATACCCGGAAATACCTGTAGTTGTGGATCCTGTAATCGCTGCAAAAAATGGGCTGCAACTTTTAAGCGATAAAGGCTTAAAAAGTCTCATAAAGCTGATTTTTCCGAAGACAATGGTTTTAACACCAAACCTCGACGAGGCTTCCCACATAATTGGCGGCACAGTAAAAACCCTGAAGGACATGGAGGCATGCGCACGGTCACTGGCCGCAACTGGCCCCCAGTCAGTTATCATAAAAGGCGGGCACCTCAGAGGAGAGCCGATCGATCTTCTGTTTGACGGCTATGAGTGTACAACATGGAAAAGAAAACGCATTGACCGGATTATCCATGGAACAGGCTGTGTTTTTTCGTCACTTCTCACCAGCTTTCTCGTTCATGGGTATCCAATAAAAGAGGCATTCCTGACCTCCGAGAGCTTGATGGATGATCTGGTCAGGGAAAGCTACCGGATCACCGAAGACGGGTATTTCTATATCTCCTCCGGTCTTCTCAACACTACACTTGCTGAGCGCTGGAAGGTTATTCAGGCATTGAGGGAGGCAAAAGAGCGTCTTTACTTGTTAAATCCTGTAAAATGCATTCCCGAGACGCAAATGAATGTGGGCTATGCAATAAACAGCGCAGTGGGTATAGAGGATGTGGCTGCTTTTCCCGGAAGGATAGGGCATCACGATGGAAAAATATGTTTCAAGGGTGACCCGCTGTTTGGTGCTTCCTCGTATGTGGCCCGGCTAATTCTGGACTACATGCGCCATGTTCCATCCATGAGGTCCGCTGTAAATATTCGCTATGACAAACGTAGACTGAGAACGGCTCGGGAAAAAGGCCTAAATATCGCTTTTCTTGAAAGAGGACAGAGCCTTGATATTCTCCTGAAAAAAACCCTTGTTAATATAGACAATCCACCGGATATAATCTATGATGAAGGCGAGGTGGGGAAGGAACCGATGATAAGGCTTTTCTCGCGAAACCCACATGAACTTTTAAAAAAGATGGAGATGATAGCACGATGACGAATCAACTGACTGCAGCAAAAGAAGGTATAATAACCCAGGCCATGAAAGTGGTTGCCCGCGCCGAAAGCATTAACGTTGAAGACTTGAGGCGCAGTATTGCTGACGGCAAGGCAGTTATCCTCGCAAATAACAGACACAAGAAATTTACTCCAAAGGGTGTAGGAAAAGGATTGAATGTCAAGGTAAATGCCAATATTGGGACATCTCCTGAAATGATCAATGTTGCCACTGAATTAGAAAAAGTACAAAATGCACGAGAAGCAGGTGCAGACGCAATAATGGACTTGAGTACCGGTGGCGACCTGAACGAGATCCGTAAGCTTATCATTGATAACGCCAATCTTCCCATAGGCACGGTCCCCATTTACCAGGCCGTTGTGGAGACTGTGAAGAAACGCAAGACTATTACAAAGCTGGACCCTGACGAATTCTTCGATATTATTGAGAAACAGGGGCAGGACGGTGTGGATTTCATCACAGTCCACTGTGGTGTTACTCAAAGATCTCTCGAAAGGCTAAAAAAACAAGGTAGAATCACTGACATAGTGAGCAGGGGCGGTGCGTTTCTTACAACATGGATGATAGCAAATAAAAAGGAGAACCCCCTCTTTGAACAATATGAGAGATTGCTCAAGATTGCAAAAAAGTATGACATGACCTTGAGTTTGGGTGACGGACTCCGACCCGGCTCAATAGCAGATGCTACTGACAGGGCACAGATTGAAGAGCTTATAACTCTTGGCGAACTCGCCCAGGAAGCAATCAACAATGGGGTGCAAGTCATGATTGAAGGGCCGGGCCATGTGCCGTTGAACCTCATTGAAGCAAATATCCTTTTGCAGAAAAAACTCTGTAACGAAGCCCCCTTCTATGTGCTTGGGCCAATTGTGACCGATATCGCTCCAGGGTATGACCATATAACATCAGCTATCGGGGGCGCCCTTGCCGGCTATTATGGAGCAGATTTCCTCTGCTATGTCACACCCTCTGAGCACCTTGGGCTCCCTTCTCCCCAGGACGTTCGAGATGGGGTAATGGTTTGCAAGATAGCTGCCCATGCTGCGGATATTGCGCGAGGAAACCCCAAGGCATTAAAACTCGACAAAACAATGTCAAAATTCAGAAAGGCTTTAGACTGGAATGGGCAGATTAAATGTGCCATCGACCCATCCAAGATTACCAATTTCCGCCAGGAACGAAAACTCAAGGATGATGTGTGCAGTATGTGCGGTGAGTACTGTGCCATAAAGGTCGTAAAAGACTATTTCAAGAAATAATAAAGGGTTCTGGTTTTGTCGTCCCTGAAACAGCCTTTATACAGGGATGAGTTGCTATTAATCTTAACGTTTTGACCAGCTGTGAACCGTGAGTTACCTGCTGTGAGCTTCATATATGTTACCTGACGAGTTTTCTATCTACTCGGTTTCCGAGATCAATGCAGAAATCAGGCACCTGATAGGTGACCAGTTCAGAGATGTCCTTGTTGAGGGTGAGGTTTCCAATTTTAAACTTTACCCGTCAGGCCATCTCTACTTTACCCTTAAAGATAACACATCCATGTTGAAAGCCGTCTTTTTCAATTATCAGGGCAGACATCCTGTAAGTTCCATAGGGGATGGTGTGGCTGTAATCTGCCGTGGTCGCATAGACGTTTACGAACGCAGGGGTGAATACCAGCTCATTGTGAGTGCTATCGAACCGAGGGGTCTTGGAATTTTACAGTTGAAGTTCCAGATGCTCAAGGAAAAGCTTTTAAAAGAAGGTCTCTTCAGTCCTGAGACAAAAAAACCATTGCCAGTGCTACCCACGTCCATTGGCATTATCACCTCACCAGCCGGTGCTGCAATACAGGATATGCTGAAGGTTATTGGAAAAAAATTTAACAACATGTCAGTTCTTATTTATCCGGTAAGAGTTCAGGGAGATGAGGCAGCTCTTGAGATTGTGGAGGGAATTGAACACTTCAATAGAACCCGAAGTGTAGATGTCATCATCGTGGGGCGGGGGGGTGGATCCCTGGAAGATCTCGCACCATTCAATGATGAGAAGGTAGCCAGGGCAATTTACGCATCAGACATTCCCGTGGTTTCTGGTGTGGGACATGAAATCGATTTCACCATTGCCGATTTTGTTGCTGATGTGCGGGCGCCAACTCCAACTGCCGCTGCAGACCTGGTTGTTCAGGCAAAGGCAGATTTTGTAGATACCATCAAAAGCCTGCGCTCGCAGCTTGAGCAGGGCATGAGAACCAGACTGGAAAGGTGCAGGCTTGCCCTCTACAAGCAAATCATGGGGCTCAAAGAGAATACAGAACTATTTGTTTCTCACAGGATGTACCTTGATGATCTCCTCAATAATCTGATTCATGGGTTCTCAACATATTTCACAGCAAGAAAAACACAGCTTGAATCCCTTGCCCAGAGATTAAAAGATCTCAATCCCGAAAATATTCTTAAGAGAGGCTACAGTATAACCCTGAGAAAAGAAACAGGAGAGGTTGTAATCAGTGCAAATCAGGTTACACAGGGGGATGAATTAGCTGTACGTCTTTCCCGGGGAGAACTGGGCGTTACTGTTACAGATAAGGCCCTGTGAAACCACCCCAGCATTGATGCAGGGGCATGCCCGGTTGGAGTTACTTCAGTTCCCTCACAGGAGATTCCTCTGTCCAGAGGTGGTAAACGTAGTTATAAAGCTGCTCGCTCACTGATACTTTATACGGGGTTGGATTGATATCCCTCAGGTGATCCTCCCTTGTGCTCTTGAGTTGATTCAATACATAGTCTCTTAACTCTTTCAATACAATCTCAGGATAGATTCTCTTTCCATCCCATACGCAATGATGAAGTGGAACTACACTGGCAGGAGTGACATATACACGCTTTATGGGGTCAAAGGGATGATGGCACAATACGCGCATTCCCGGCTCAGGTGGTTTGTCCCCTGCTTTTATCATCAGATCAATGAGGCTGTGCCCATCTGCGCTGAAAAGCCGGTACGCCTCTTTTTTTCCTGGAATGGTCATTTTGTTTAGTTCCTGAGAAAGCTTTATACGGGGTATGCCCCTTGCCTCAACAAGCTTGTATACACATCCCATAGCAGGTTGGTCATCGCAAGTGACAAGATGGGTACCAATCCCGAACGTGTCAATTTCATGACCCTGTAGCCCGAGAGAAGTCAGAACTGCCCGGTTAATCTCGTTGCTAACAAGAATTGTACATTTAGAGAGATTTGGATCAGTCTTGTTACCAATGGCATCAAACATCCTTCTTGCACCCCTTGAAAGGTAAGAAAGGTCTCCTGAATCCAGTCTGACACCGATTGGCTTGTATCCTATTCTTAAAAGACTGAGGGCAACACAAATAAAGTTGGGGACTCCTGATTTTAAGGTATCATAGGTATCTACAAGGGCTAAAAAACCCTGGGGAAAAGCTTGCGCATAGGTAATAAATGCTGCAAGTTCCCCTTCATTGGTATTGTTAAAACCCAATTGGTTCCTGGTTTCTAAAACCATGTTAACAAAATCGTGTTTTTCCCCATCCGCTGCTTCAAGGGTATGATCTTTCAGATCCTCTATGCCTGTAAATGACTGCACATAGGAGTGAGCATGGGTTCCTCGGATAGGGACATCAAAAAGATAACCGGCAAGGACATTGCTCGTTCCATCAAAACCACCCATATAACTGTATCGAGAAGCCGAAACCCCACCATCAGGGCCTTGAGCCCTCCGCAACCCAAACTCTATTAAACCTTTCTCAAATCCCACAGCCAGTCGGTATTTGGCTGAGTTTGTGGTCATCAGGCTTGGATAGTTGGTCAATGTCAGCACAGACGTTTCAAGCATCTGTCCTATGGCAATGGGACCCTGAACCCTCATGAGAGGAACACGGGGAAAGGCTACTGTTCCCTCTTTCATCGCATAAATCTTCATTCCAGAACAATCTACGCTTTTCAACCAATCGAAAAATCCCTTTTCTGCATGCGGTATTTTCTCCTTGAGATAAGCAATATGCTCCTCGGTAAAATGAAAGTGCTCAAGCAAACGGAGCTTTTCTTCCAGACCAGCATAAATTGCAAACTCTCCGCCAAATGGATTCTTGCGGAAAAAAAGCTCAAAAACAGCTTCTTCTTCATGGACACGTGCTTTCCAATATGCGTATGCCATGGTGATCTGATAAAAATCAGTTAACATAGGGTTTACCAGTTGGTTCGTAGGTTTCATCAATCATACTCCTTCCTATGCCAATGCTTGTCCTTCAGGATTCTAGGCAAATGGCAGTAAATCAAACCATATAAGCTTTGCATGGTCATTATTCCTTAGTTTTCCATATATTAACAGACACAGGCAATATGCACAATCAAAAAGTAGCCCTCACAGAGCGTTAATTGGAAAGAGCTTGGCACAGTCGAGACGAGCAATAAAACGGAAAGTGCAGAAATCCGTTTATGACGCTTTTGTCGAATATATTTGCAAAAAACGACAAAAATGTTATCATAATTTTGTCAAAAACCTTTTTATTATTGAGTGATTTCAGTAGGTTTTTAAAAACAGAATCCACGGTATAGATATTGCTTCAAAAACTATTGTTTTAAAAATGAATTCATTAAACAATGTTTATTATGGATCAAAGTAATGAAAAAACTAAAGGAGGACTGAGGTGAAGAAGCTACTATTTGTCACAATTTTTTTGTTAGTTGCAGGAGTTTTACCTGTCCCGGCAATGGCGGACGTGCAGGTAGGTATTAGCATAGGCATTCCGCCGCCCATTACGTTTGCAGCGCCGCCAGAACTGGTAGTGGTTCCCAGTGGACCAAACTACGTTTATATGGTTCCCGGCACTGTTGGCCTCTATTTCTATGGCGGATACTGGTATCGTCACCATGGAGGCCGTTGGTTTAGGGCTGTCTCTTACACTGATCCATGGATGCCCATCGACGTAGGCATTGTCCCAGCACCAATCGTTGTAGTACCCCCTGATTACATTCTAAACATGCCACCGGGTTACCACAGGATCCGTTACAATGATTTTCATCGTCACTGGCGAACCTGGGAACGCAACCGTTACTGGCATAACCAAAGATGGTATAGAGACCACTCCAGGCGTCATTGGGCAGGGCAGGAATTTCACAGGCCACCACCAGGTCATCCAGGATTTAAAGGGCCTTATCGGAAACCAGGCGTACCGGGATATCGGGGGCCCCATGACAGGCCAGGAAGTTTGGGACCGCATGGTAAACCAGGTGGACCGGGATATAGGGTACCTCATGGTAAACCGGGTGGACCCGGCAGCGGCGGACCGCACCCTAAGGTATATAGGCCAGAGGGCAGGGTAGGCAGACCAGGGCCTCAGCCAAAAGCGGTTGGAGGGCCGGGTGGCGGAGGACCCCATAGAAAGGCATCTGGCCCTAGCGGACCAGGTGGGCCTCCTGGCAGGTAGTTGAAAGTTTGTATCGCCCTCTCTGAGAGTGAAAGTTTACAAAATTTCTTTACGAAGCATACAAACTGGGGGAGGCAACGCCCTCCCCCAGTTTGCTTGTAACCTATAAAGACAATCTTAACAGTAAAGCAGGTTTTTCTTTTACGGCTGTATTTCGAAACAAGGCCCGTGGAGCGACAAATTCCCAAACCTGTTCTTGTGATAAAGAAGAAAAACACTATCGAGATCAATGTAGTCAAAAACATCGGTTCCTGCTGCGAGATAAACCGCGGCTGACAGGCCTATCATGCTTTCTGTCATGCAACCAATCATCATCTTCAATTTATGTTTTTTTGCAATGGCCAGGATGGCTGCAGATTCCCCGATACCGCTCTTTGCTATTTTTATATTTACTCCATGGGCAATACCCTCCTCTGCAACACGCTGTGCATCTGACGATGAAATGACTGTTTCATCGAGGATGATCGGGAAGGGTGATAGTTCCTTTATTTCTTTTAATCCCTGATAGTCGTTTCTTGCCAGGGGCTGTTCGAAGAATTCAATTTTGATGTTATTCTCTTGAATGTAGTCTACAAACCTGCAAAATGCCTCTTTGCTATACCCCTCGTTTCCATCGAGGCATAATGTAAATTCTTCCACTGCTTTCCTCAACATATAATGAACCTCGGACAGGACCTTTTTGTCATGCTCAATGTTTCCACTCACCTTGAGTTTATAAACCTTAAACTCTCTTTGAGATGCATACCTGATCCAATGTTCGAGAAAAGACCTGTCGGTTACAAAAGGTATGGTAATATCAGACTGAACGACTCTGCTTTTGCCGCCCCAGTATGCATGTTCTGTCAGTTTTTTGTAAGCTAAGCCTGCTCTGAAAAGGGCAACTTCGATACCGGAGATGGTCATCGGGTATTCTGAGTATTCCGTACGGAATCTCCGTATGACGGGCTCATAGTGCTGAATAGGAATACCTTGGAACTGTTGCTTCATTTCGTGCAACATGCTGCAGACCACGTCTGTACTCTCCCTGTTCAGCGAGATACTCGTAGGACACTCCCCTAAACCTGTGGATCCATCGGTAAGGACAACCCGAACAATTATGCTTTGCATCAACCTCTTCTTGCCCTGTGCAGTTGCAAACACAACTCTGAGTGGCCTCACCACACTGCGGAAAGAGATGTCTCTGATCGTGCTCATTCTGTTTTGTCAGTATCCAATTTCTTTAAGAGCTTAGCACTTATACAAAAAGGTGTTTTTTTCTCTTCAGCCTGTGCCAAGTGATCAGTCCTTTTCATCAGGGTGGTTTGATGTCCTGTTTGGCGCAGAACATGGATCAAGGGAAAGTCCAAACACCATAGCTGACAACAGTTCATCGCATGCCGTGTATGGATCTTTGGTTCTTTCCATTATGCAGTCAAGGTACTTTTCAAATTCAGGGCTGCCTGTTATGCGGTTCAATGTTTCTTCTATGAGTCTTCTTTTGATCATCTCTGTGAGTTGAATCCTGGCTGAATCTCTTTTTCCAGCAACTAAAATATCACCGACTTTCTTACTCCTTCTGTGTTTTTCAATCTCATTGAGGAGCTCGATTATTCCTTTGTTATTTAAAGCTTCCGCCATTATAATGGAGGGCTCCCAACCTTCATTTTTGAATTCCTTCTTTGCAAGATCGATCATGGACCTCAAGTAAGTGACCGCCCTTTCCGCCTCAGGCCGATCTGCTTTGTTGACAACAAAGATGTCTCCTACCTCAAATATTCCAGCCTTGATCGCCTGAACATGATCTCCCAAGCCAGGCACCACAACTATAACCGTTGTATGGACGCACCTGGCAATATCAACTTCACCCTGCCCTACCCCAACTGTCTCAACGATGATATACTCTTTACCCATTGCATCGAGTACATCGATAGCAGACAGCGTAGATTGAGTGAGTCCACCAAATTGGCCCCTGGTCGCCAAGGAACGGATAAATACCTCTTTATCCAGGCTGTGTCTCTGCATACGAATTCGATCACCTAATATTGCTCCTCCGCTGAATGGACTGGTAGGGTCAACAGCAAGTACACCCACTGTTTTCCCATTCAGCCTGAGATCACGGACCATTTGATCTACAATTGTGCTTTTCCCGACTCCAGGGGCGCCTGTAACGCCAATTATATAGGCTTTTCCTGTGTACCCATGAAGGGCTTTGAGGATTTCTCTCGTTTCAGGGACCTGATCATCGATATCACGGATTAGCTTCGCAGCAGTCATCACATCACCATTCACAATCTTCTTAACAGTATTGTTGACCATGTTTTATCTCTTTACAATTGACGTGATATAATTGACGATTGACTCTGAAGAACTCTGGGGCGGAAATATTTTTGACACACCGCGTTTTAATAGAGTTTCGGCATGTTGTCTCGGAATGGTCCCGCCACATATAACGGGGATATCATTTAAACCGTTTTGTTTCATCAAGTCCAACAGCATACCTATCTGATCATAGTTGGATGCATGGCTGCTAATACCGATTACATCCACGCTTTCCTGAATAGCTGCACTGACTATCATTTCTGGCGTTTGATAGATTCCGAGATAGACCACTTCCATGCCAGCATCCATGAGATACCTAGACACGATTTCTGCACCTGTGAAGTGTCCGTCGAGCCCGATAACGGAAATGAGAACCTTAATCCTTCGTCTGTCACCCATATGGGCATTCCTCCTGTTTTGGCACATGCTACCGTTACTCCCTGCTATGATAGTTTGAAAGGACAGTCAATCATCTCCAGCGGATCATAATGAAACCCGTGGGCCATGCGTATGACTCCCATAATTTCACCAGCAGTGGCGTATGCTTTTACCGCTTCTATAATAGCTGGCATAAGATTATGATTTCGATCCTTTTTTGCATCTTTATATAACTGTGCGATTTTATCCTTCAAGATGGACATATCTCTCGTTTCTTTCCATTTTTCTATTCGCTTTGCAATTTCTTCAGAGTCAGATGCCTCAAGTGACTGAATTGGGATGTCATCATCATCTTCAGGAGGAATTATCAGCTCATTCACTCCCACAATTAAACACTCTCCTGTTTCAATTTCTTTTTGTCTTTTCCTGGCCGATTCATACATCATATTATGGATATATCCTTTCTTCACTGCCGCAATCATCCCTCCTTCCTTCTCTATCTGCTGTAGAATTTTGTATGCCGCATCTTCTACCTCATTGGTGAGACGCTCTACAAAGTATGAGCCAGCGAGAGGATCAGTAACATCTGTCACCCCTGTTTCATCTGAGATGATATGCTGGGTATTCAAAGACATTCTGGCTGCAAAAGCTGATGGCTCAGCGTGGGCATTGTCCAGACATGCATTATCGATTGCAGTACAGCCTGCGATGGCCCCAGCAAGTGTTTGAATAGCACATCGTGCAATATTGTTGTACGGCTGCTGATAGGTCATAGTCCGCCCTGACGTATGGACCGATATAAGCAGCTGGCAGGCTTTCTCAGTTTTTGCATTGAACGTCTCTCTTGCCATCCTTGCATACATCCTTCGCAGAGCCCGGACTTTGGCTATTTCCTCAAAAAACCGGGAACCAATGCTTACGAGCTCATATGGAAGAAGGCCCACATCGTCAAAATCCAGGCCTCGTTCATTGACCAACAATCCGAGCAGTTCCTTGAGCTGTCCGATCTCCACAGCAAGCGCCTGTGCATTATTGCCGCCAGACTCCTGGAAATGCTGGCTCAGAATGCCACAGCGCATCCGTATCTTGTTTCTTATAATGAATTCCGAAGAATCGAGCCACAGCTTGATATTCAGATCCAAAGGCATATGGTCAGTCTGCCCGAAGGTGTGACAGAACGGATACTCAGTTACGCTCCCATGCACCTCTTTTAAGTCAATCCCACGCTTTTCGGCAAGGGCAACAATATAGGCCAACCTCATACAGGACATGGCTGAAGAGCCAAGGAGGGTAATGGACTGACCGATCAAAGGTATACCATCCATGAGTTCTTCAAACTCGAGCAATGACACCCCGTGCCAACCCAAAACACCGGCTTCTCTTCTACCCATGGGATGGTCAGCGTCTATAGGCATAGCAGAAGGCCTATCATGAATAACTAACATCCCTTGCGTTTGGCCCATTTCCCTGTACTTTTTCAAGACCTTGTTGGTTCTTCTTGAAGACCCCAGACCTGCCGTCATTCGCCTAGTCCAGATCCGGTCACGGTATCCGTTTGGATAATATCCGCGAACAAAAGGATAAGATCCCGGATCTCCTATATCCTTCTCATAACTTATGTCTGAAACATCTTTTGGCGTATATACAGGTTTAATCTCATACCCGTAGTCTGTCTGCCTTTTCATCCTTTTTCATGCCTCCGTATTGAACAAACACCCTAAAGAACCTGAAGACTAAACAAGCCCCGGGTAAAGTTCTTAAAAATCACCTGCGACAGTTGCTCAGAATTGATGGCACCCTTCGGATTATACCAGGAATAAATCCAATTGCACATTCCCAGCAGATTGAATGTGACTACAGTAAGTATGTCTTTGTTTAGCCTGTGTCCAACATACAGCGAAAGTACCTCGGCTATGGTTGAGAAGTATTGTTTTTCCTTAGATTTAATCCTGGATATCCTCAATGCCGAAAGGTTATATGCTTCATTGAGAAGCACTTTAGCAGAGTACATATGAGCAACATAAGCCTCTACGTGATGTCGGATGATATACCTGATTTTGTCTTCCGGATCCCTAATATTCTCAAGATCCTGTTCAAAACCTTCCAACAGGGAATCCATAAAATTGGACAAAATAAAGTAAAGTATGTCTTCCTTGGAGCTGAAATAGTGATACATTCCACCTTTACTCAATTTTGCACTTACTGCAACATCCTCCATGCTTGTTTCCCTGTACCCTTTCGTGCTGTAAAGTCTGGCAGCTGCAGATGCAATAACATTCATTTTATTGTCTGTTTTGAGATGTTTTTTAACCGAATATTTCTCTTTCATTACAAATAGTTTTAATAATCCATCTGGTCGGATTAAACCGACTGGTTGGATTAAAGTACCGGAAATGCAGTTCCTGTGTCAAGAAAAAATAGCATGGGTGAATCCATTAATCAGCGCAGGGAACCCTGATATCAAATTCCACATCCTGGCGAGTCCCCCTCTAGGTTCCTTGACAGAGATAAAAAATCACGGTGGAAACTTTGTTGAATTTCATTGACAACAATACTGCAATTTCATAATATTTTTCGCAATACAAAACTTGGTTCTGCATACAGAATATAACAGGTGCATTTGACAGTACACAACCGCCGTTCGAATTGGAGAGGGGACAGGAGGAGGAAGAATGAAGAAAATTCTACAGGGAAATGAGGCCATCGCCAGGGGTGCCTGGGAGGCAGGTGTAAGCGTTGCATGTGCCTATCCTGGAACACCAAGTAGTGAAATTCTTACTGAAATCGCAAAATACCGTGAGATCTATACAGAGTGGTCACCCAATGAGAAGGTGGCGGTTGAGGTTGCCCATGGAGCCTCTCTTGCCGGCGGAAGGGCTATTGCCTGTATGAAACACGTGGGCCTTAATGTGGCCGCAGATCCGCTTATGACCATCTCATACACAGGCGTAAAAGGGGGTCTTGTTATAGTCGTGGCCGATGATCCAGGCCAGCACAGCTCTCAAAATGAGCAGGACAGCAGGAACTGGACCCGTTTTGGCAAGGTACCTATGCTTGAGCCTGGTGACTCACAGGAGTGCAAGGATTTCACAAAAATTGCGTTTGATATCAGTGAGCGGTTTGACACACCAGTACTGTTGCGTGGCGAGACGAGGGTATCCCATTGTGATTCTCCCGTAGAGTTAAGCGACAGAAAGGAGTCAACTATCCCCAAAGGTCTCCACCAGAAAGATACCCCAAAATTTGTTATGGTGCCCATGTATGCTCGAATTAAAAGGGCTGCCATAGAAGAGAGAACAGCAAGTCTTGCAGAATATGCTGATGCTGAGTTTCCATTCAATATAGCGGAGATTAACGATACATCTGTAGGCTTTATTTCTTCAGGAGCTGCATATCTCTATACGAAAGAGGTTTTTCCTCAATATTCCTTTTTGAAACTCGGAATGGTCTGGCCTCTTCCAAAGAAAATGATTGCTGATTTTGTAAAAAAGGTAAAAAAGATTATTATTGTAGAAGAACTTGATTCATTTCTTGAGACAGAAATCAAATCTATGAATATAAAGGTGTGGCATGGTAAGGACCTGATTCCTGCTATAGGCGAGCTGACCCCTACCATTGTAGAACAATCCCTTGCAAAGGTAGTGACCGGGAAAAAGTATGTCGCACCGAAAGTAAGGGTAAAACCTGACGACCTCCCGAGAAGACCGCCCAATCTTTGCGCCGGTTGCTCTCACAGGCCTCTTTTCTATGCCCTCAAGAAACTCGGACTTTATGTGTTCGGGGATATCGGATGTTATGCCCTTGCCGTTGCACCTCCTCTATCTGCAATGCACGCCTCTACATGCATGGGTGCCGGGGTTGGAGGCGCTTATGGGGCAGGAAAGGTCCTCGGAAAAGAAGGGCTCGGTAAAATCTGCGCAGTCCTTGGAGATTCTACTTTTCTCCATTCAGGTATCACTCCCCTTATGGATGCTGTTTACAACAAAGGTTATTCGACAACCATAATCCTCGATAACAGGATCACTGCCATGACAGGGCAGCAAGAGACTGCAGGAACAGGATTTACCGTCAAAGGCGAGCCTGCATCAATGGTGGACTATGAAGAACTCGCCAGAGCTGTGGGTGTTAAGCACATCAGAAAAGTAGACCCATACAACATTCAGGAGACTATGGAGGTAGTAAAGGAAGAGGTGGCGCGGGACGATGCGTCGGTTATTATAACGATAAACTCCCCCTGTATGCTGTTACGCCGTGCCAAGCCGTTGGAAAAGTTCAAGAACCCTGTTTATGCTATCTCCATGGACAACTGCCGTGGTTGCAAGATGTGCCTTGAGATCAACTGCCCTGCCATAAGCTGGCGAGAAGCTGTCGGTCAAACCAAAGACGGGCATAAAAGAAAAGGGACGGTCTATATTAATCCCGATCAATGCGTAGGCTGTGAAGTCTGTGTGCAGATCTGCAAGTACCAGGCGATTATGCCTGATAAGTAACAAAGTGAATCACATAACCTTCGGTGTTCAGAGAAAAACTGAGACTGAAGGAACAATATCTTCCAGAGGGGACTGGAACGAGGCACGGAAACAGAAGGGGTAGGTTTGGAAAAAAAGGAGGAAAAATCAAAATCCAGTTACACAGGAGTGGTTCCTGCTGTTGACCAGGCATCCCGCATCCTGATCTGCCTTGCCAGGAACCCATCGTTTAAGATGAACCTGACAGATATATGTCGAAGTGTTGCCATACACAAAAGCAAGGGTTATTCCATATTGAAGACCCTTCAAAGATATGGCTTTGTGCACAAGGATGCTCTCGGAAAGACCTATTCCCTCGGTTTTGGCCTTATATCCCTGTCGAGAAAGGTACTGGAAAGATTAGATTACGAGTCAATAGCAGGCTCACACCTGAAAAAACTCGCTGATCAGACTCACAGCACAGCCCTCCTCGGCATCATTGATGATATGAATGTTTTTGTTGTGGCAAAACAGGAAGCAGATCATGCCATTGGCGTTACTACACGAATAGGTCACCGTTTCAGTATAAGTCACGGAGCCCATGGAAAGGCAATAGTCTCCTTTTTGCCTAAGCATGATCAGGAAAGGATTCTTCAACAGGGCAGGCTTTTCTTCCACGGCACTGCTGAAAAGCTTGATCGCAAGAGATTAAAAGACGAGATCAGACAATGCAGTCAAAAGGGATACGCTGTGGATATAGGGGAATTGAATCCTGGTATTAATGTAATAGCTTCTCCCCTGTTCGATTCCCAGGGAAGTCTTTTTGGCTCACTGTTTATTATGGGAACATTTTCAGAGTCTCGTATCCCGGAGTATAGCTCAATCGTTGTCAACGTTGCCAAGCAATTTTCTGCCACGCTCGGCGCAGACATATCACAAACATATGGTGCAAAAAATTCAGGGTTCAAGGATAGAGGTTCAAAATGCTGAATATTTTTAAGTTAAACCTAAGGAGGGGGAACGATGAGTGATATACAGATCCACATAGGTGAAATACTGGCAAGAAACGCGCGCATGTATCCAGATGATATTGCCCTTGTAGAGCGGATTGCTGCAACAAAAACGAGAATAGAAATCACGTGGAAAGATTTTGATGAGAGGGCAAACAAGTTTTCCAACATTCTGATGGAAAAAGGGATAAAGAAGGGCGACAAGGTCGCTCACTGGATGCAAAATTCGATTGATTGGCTTATCGCTTATTTTGGCATTGTCAGGACCGGAGCATGGGTTGTTCCGCTGAATTTCAGGTTCATAGCTGAGGAGATGAAGTATTGTGTTGACGTTGCCGAGCCAAACGTATTTGTCTTTGATGAGGAATTCACTGACAGGATTGGGGCTGTAAAGGAGCAACTGGCAACTGTTAGAAGCTATATTTGTGTGGGCAAGAACATTCCTGCCTTCGCAGAGTCTTTTCATGCCCTCATGGAGAAAGCCGACGTAACCCCCCTCAACACGCCTCTCACCTTCACTGACCCCTGCGGGCTATACTTTACCTCAGGCACCACAGGGCAGCCGAAACCGATACTGCTCACTCACAACAATATGGCCAATGCCTGTATCGTTGAAAATGTGCATCACCGGCAAACAAAGGAAGATGTATTTATCCTGATCCCCCCACTATACCACACTGGGGCAAAAATGCATTGGTTCGGCCATTTCATCGTAGGAAGCAAGGCTGTTATTCTGAGGGGCTTTTCTCCTGAGTGGGTGTTTGAGGCTATAAGTGAGGAAGGCGGTACTGTTCTGTGGTGTCTTGTACCATGGGTGCAGGATATACTGATCAAACTGGATAAGGGAGAGATGAAATTGTCCGATTACAAGATTGATCAGTGGCGGCTCCTGCATATGGGCGCCCAGCCCATCCCTCCTGCCCTTGTGAAACACTGGAGAAAATATTTCCCCACAATGCAGTATGATACAAGCTTTGGTTTAAGTGAATCTACAGGTCCAGGTTGCGTTGATCTCCGCATCGGAAATGAGCATAAAATAGGAGCTATTGGGCTTCCAGGATTCAATTGGGAGTATAAGGTTGTTGATGATGACGGCAACATTGTTCCCAGAGGGACACCAGGGGAACTCTGCGTGCGAGGCAATGGGGTCATGCGTGAGTATTATAAGAATCCGGAAGCCACTGCAAAAGCATTGAAAGATGGCTGGCTCTTCACCGGTGACATGGTTCGGGTGGATGAAGATGGATTTATCTGGATCGTAGACCGCAAGAAGGATGTCATTATTTCAGGCGGTGAAAATATCTTTCCTGCAGAGGTGGAAGATTTCCTCCACACTCATCCGGCAGTGAAAGATGTAGCTGCTATTGGGATGCCCGACGAGCGCCTCGGCGAGATTGTGGCAGTGGTGGTAGATATAATCCCTGGCAAAACCTTGACCGAGGAAGAAATATTGAAACATTGTGAAGGCCTTATGAAGTATAAAAGGCCAAGAAAGATATTTTTCGGAGAGATACCAAGAAATCCCACCGGTAAGATAGAAAAGGTGAAACTGCGCAAGAAATATACCGGCAGGGGGGAGGCCTTCAAACTATAACAGGCTCTACCATAGGGTATTGACACAATAAGCAGAACCTGTTTTTATTTATTGTTTTGATTGCCTGTTCTTAATCAAAACATCAACCTTCGTGTAGCAATGCGAGGACATACAACTAGGTTCTCATATTATGCCTGTTAGAGTCGCAATAAATGGATTTGGACAAATTGGAAGGTCTGTTTTCAGGATAGGCAGGGTTCATCCAGAACTTGATTTTGTTGCTGTTAATGACCGCGTGGACAGCCATACGCTGGCCCATTTGTTGAAGCATGACTCAATCCAAGGAAGGTTTACCGACGAAGTTAAAAGCACTGGCACCTCTATCATAGTGGGTAGCCGGGAAATTCCGGTATTCTCAAGGAACGCCCCTGAAAAGCTTCCCTGGAAAGATCTTTGTGTTGATGTTGTTCTCGAAAGCACTGGCATGTTCACCAGCAGGGATGATGCATACAAGCACATCGTTGCCGGCGCTCAAAAGGTTGTCATATCTGCCCCTGGGAACGAACCTGATGTAACCATCATACCCGGCGTTAATGAAAACCAATATAATATGCATCATCATCACGTTGTTTCTATGGGTTCTTGCACTGCAAATTGCCTTGCCCCCATAACTAAGGCACTCCATGATGCATTTGGTATCGTCTATGGATATATGACAACTGTTCACAGCTACACAAATAATCAGGTCCTTCTTGATAGCCCTCATAAAGACCTGCGAAGGGCCAGAACAATGGCACAGTCAATTTTTCCTACTACAACAGCAGCCATAGAAGTTATTCACAAGACCATTCCTGAATTGACCGGAAGGCTTGAGGGCATTTCTGTACGTGTACCCACACCTACAGTGGCCCTTGTCGATTTTGTGGCAACCCTATCTAAAAGGACAAGCAAAGAAGAAGTGAACGAATGCTTAAAGACAGCCGCAGATGGACCATTAAAAAACATAATGGATTGTATCCATGATCCCTTTGTTTCTGCTGATTTTCAAGGGAGCCCATACTCATCCATAGTTGATCTCCCCTGTACTCAGGTTATAGGCGGAAGTATGGTAAAGATCATTGCCTGGTATGACAACGAGTCAGGCTTTTCCCATCGCCTGTGTGAGCTTTTTTCGCTCCTTCTGAATGAACATGCCATAGCGTAAAGTCAATGTTTTAGACTATGGAGTATCATGTCAAGTTACAAGAAACAGGCAGTACAGTACTCCCCATGTAAAAGGCAAAACGGGTTTCTTGAGTGAAGAAACGAGTTTCAAGATTATTGTCAAAACCTTGGCATGGCTCTGTTCAGGCCATATACGGAAAAAATATATTATTGGAATTCAATGGAAAAAGATCGCTATAGTGTCTCGTGAGGTTCCGTACATAAGAAATCCGGCTCTCCTATTCGATGTTTGGAAAAAATTATTATGTTATTATGGTACCATAATGAACGGTATTCTTTAAACAAACCATCGGGAAGCAAAGAAGCTTGGCCTTTTGCTTCAACAAAGCGTCTGATGCTAAAGGCAACCGAAGGTCTCCACTGAGATTACTGAGCCTGTTTTTTTTGAATAATGACCAACTTCACACCCATCTCATCTGTGGAAATTGTAGGAGGCATTTGTATAATACGGGTGCCTTCTATACCAATATGAGACACTTTCCATTCAATAGCTTAAACTTTAAGAACAGGAAGGAAAGTTACCATGGAAAACCATACAGCAAGAATGTGGGGTAAGAGAACAGGGTCACCAAGAACCATTCACAACCTTTGATGAGTAATAACAACTCCCTATTCAGAATAATAGTTCAAGACTATGAAGTGTGATCCGGAATTTTCTGAGAGGTTCGGCTCTATCGAACATGTTAGACCATTTTTCAACCTTCTTTTCCTGGTACAATACTGAACATCATCTTTCTGGGTTAGGGCATCACAAACCCGGACATGTCCATTATGGAAGGGTTCCCCGTATTCTTGAAGTCCATCAGAAGATAGTTCATTCTACACACGAACAACATCCATTTTAGTTATAGTAAGGCAAGGTCATGAATCGGTCTTTTGCCATTTTGAAAAGGAATCACAGCTTACGCACAGTTACTCATACGCACTTTCAAACATTAATGTATTGACATGTTGTATTTTTCGCCCCTTAACGTCCATACTTACCAGTGAGCCTTGCTGACCCCAGACTCCTTCCTTCCAAGGCTTTCTCAAATACCGATAACGATGTATTCACCCCCAAATCAAGTTTCTCCACGTTTAACGCGTAGATAGTAATTACATAGGGATGGTCGCCAGTACCTTTTGGGGGTTGTGGACCCCCATAGCCAATGTCCCCAAATGAGTTCCTCAATTCCATGCAACCTGCCGGGATTCTCTTTCTTGATGCCCCTTCTTCGAGAGAAGATATATTCGCAGGTATATTGATCATAAGCCAATGAACCCAGTTTTGTGCCACAGGGTGTGGATCAACCATAGAAAGGGCAAAGGACTTTGTTCCTGAAGGGATGTTTTTCCAGGAGAGAGGAACTGAAATATTCCTGCCACCTGCTCCTGGCATGACATATTGCACTGGAATCTTGTCCTGATCTTTAAACGCTGATGACATAATTTCCATTTTTGAACCTCCTGATGAATCTTCTGCCTGCAACAAGAGCAAAACGATCAAAACCAACAACCTGACAAATTTGTTAAGTTTCAAGGAAAATCACCTCCAGATGAAATAGCACCCAAAGCTTTCTGGGGATGCAATCACCGTATATCGTAATTATAACAGCTTTTAATAGGTTTGACAGTGTATTCGTCCAGTGTGTCCTACGATATATCCCGTTTTTTAAATTGTATACTGAAAACTCTTTGATCTGCCTTTCTTCTTACCTTGCAACAACTTGTTTTTAAAAAAATTATGGTTATATGAAATTTCTTGACAAACACTCTGATTCGGTGGAAAATAATGAAAATGTAATAAGTGAATTCTGGTACAAGCCACGAAAAGATGCTCAGCAAATATTTAAAAGTACAAGGAGGTGAATGATTTACATTAAAAATACCAGGCATTATGCCATTATGGGGGAAACATGAAAAAAGAGATTATGCAAGGAAATGCCGCAATTGCACGCGGCGCCTGGGAGGCAGGCTGCAAGGTGGCAGCAGCATATCCAGGCACACCAAGTAGCGAAATTTTAAAGGATATAGCAGACAATTACCCCGAGATCTATGCGGAATGGTCGCCAAATGAAATGGTTGCCATGCAAGTAGCAAGCGGCGCAGCAATAGCAGGGGCACGGTCTATGTGTTCCATGAAGCACGTTGGTATGAATGTAGCTGCCGATGCATTCATGACACTGTCTTATACAGGCATAAAAGGTGGAATGGTTATAATCGTTGCCGATGACCCTAACGTCCACAGCTCTCAGAATGAGCAGGATAGCCGCAACTGGGCACGATTTGGCAAGGCACCCATGCTGGAGCCTGCTGACGCCCAGGAGTGCAAAGATTTTACGAAAATAGCATTCGAAATCAGCGAGAAGTTCGACACACCGGTCTTTGTACGGACAGAGACAAGGGTCGCCCATGCTGACTCGCCTGTAACCCTTGAAGACCGAAAGGAATCCAAGATTTCACTTGGCCTCGACCCAAAGGAGGCAACAAAGTATGTTATGGTTCCTGCGAACGTCCGGGTACGGCGCAAAGCAGTGGAAGAGAAGATGAAAAAACTTGAAGAGTACGCTGAGACCTTCAAGTATAATGTTGTGGAAATGAACGATACAAGTGTGGGCGTCATTGCGAGCAGTGCTGCCTACCTCTATACAAAGGAAGTTTTCCCGGAATGGTCCTACCTGAAGCTCGGAATGGTCTGGCCTCTCCCAAAGAAAATGATCACAGATTTCGCCAAAAAGGTTAAAAAACTTGTGGTTGTAGAAGAGCTTGATCCCTTCTTCGAAACAGAAATCAAAGCCATGGGCATTAAAATATGGCACGGCAAAGATGTCATCCCGAATATGTACGAGCTCTCTCCGGAAATCGTGGAAGCAGCTTTAAAAGGCAAGAAATATAAGGCACCAAAGGTCAGGGTAAAACCTGAAGATCTGCCGCGAAGACCGCCAAACCTCTGCGCTGGTTGTTCACACAGGCCACTTTTTTACGCCTTGAAGAAGCTCGGTGCTTTTGTCTTTGGCGATATTGGTTGTTACACACTCGCGTTTGCTCCACCGCTCCAGGCACTTCACACAACTATCTGTATGGGAGCCGGTGGCGGTCAGGCACATGGCGCCTCCAAAGCATTAGGTAAAGAGGGGCTCGGAAAGGTATGTGCTGTTCTCGGCGACTCCACATTCCTTCACTCCGGCTTGTCACCTCTCATGAATGCAGTTTACAACAAAGGCAATTCTACTACAATCGTTCTCGACAACAGGATCACCGGTATGACAGGTCACCAGGAACACCCTGGATCAGGCTTTACGGTACGTCAGGAACCGACAAATATGGTCGACTATGCCGAGATCGGAAAGGCTCTTGGTGTAAAATCCATTCGCAACATCGATCCATACAACATAAAAGAGACCATGGAAGTTCTCAAAGAAGAGATGGCAAAGGATGAGCCTTCACTGATCCTCTGCAAGGACAGCCCTTGCATGCTGCTGCGGAGAGCCAAACCCCTTGAGAGGTTTAAGAACCCCGTCTATGTCATTAATACGGATAACTGCCGTGGCTGCAAAATGTGTCTTGAAATTAACTGTCCTGCTATAAGCTGGCGCGAAGGAGCTGGGCAGACAAAAGATGGCCACAAGAGGAAGGGAACGGTTTATATCAATCCTGACCAGTGCGTGGGTTGTGAGGTCTGCGTACAGATCTGTAAATACGACGCCATTGAACCGGGCAAGAAGTGAGGAGGTCGACGATGAAAGATAATGGAAAAGTCACAAATATATTTCTCTCCGGCGTGGGTGGACAGGGTACCATCCTTGCCAGCAACATCCTTGCGGAGATCTTCCTCAAGGCCGGGTACGATGTGAAAAAGGCTGAGGTTCACGGTATGGCTCAGAGAGGTGGGGATGTTACGACCCATTTCAGATTCGGTAAGAAGGTTTATTCATCCCTAATCAAATATGGCGACGTGGATTTCCTCCTTTCTTTCGAAGAACTCGAAGCGCTTCGCTACATAAACTGGGTAAAGCCAGACGGGAAGGTCCTCATCAACAGACAGGAAATCTTTCCTCCTGCAGTAAGCCTTGGAAATATGGCATATCCCTCTGACGTTGAAAAAACGTTTAAGAAATATTTTAAAGATAACGTCTGGATGATCGACGGGCAGGGAATAGCCAAGCAGTTAGGCAATGCTCAGGCGGCAAACGTTGTTCTGGTAGGTGCCTTCTCCAACTTCTTCCCCGCTGTCAAAGAAGAACAGTGGTTGGATGCGATTAAGGGACTTCTCGCACCAAAACTCCATGATCTCAACGTCAAAGCGTTTTATGCTGGGAAAAAGGCACTGTAAGGTAGGCTTTTGACTACCAAAAGGGAAGGCCTGGGCCTTCCCTTTTTTTTCTTTTTGTTGATTATCGTCTGTCAATAAATGATAATATGTATCCTGCCTGACATCTTGTCCTTTCTTCAAAAAAAGGGTTGAGCACAGGAAGCACAAGTCTGTCAGAGATCCAAGAAACGGTAGGCACAGGCCCTTACTATAGAATGAGAAAGCTTGTTTTTTACTACGTTATACTGTTTTACATTTTCATAACCTTTGGAAAGGTGTGTGCTATGGAAACCTTTACATTAGATAACCGGTTACCGGTAATATTCGAAACAAGAAAAAACACAGGTGTTGTTGCTGCACAGGTATGGGTCAAAGTGGGGAGCAAATATGAAGAACCCCGAATTGCAGGTATTACCCATTTCATTGAACACCTGATTTTTAAGGGAACTGCAGAAGTGAAGGCAGGCGAAATGGCCTCCAGGATCGAATCACTGGGAGGCAGTGTAAACGCTTTTACCTCTTATGACAACACGGTCTATCACATAGTTGTGCCTACGAAATCTTTTGAAGAGGGCCTTGGCCTCCTCCTTGACGCAGTAAAAAATCCTGCCTTTCCCGAGACAGAGATTACCAAAGAAAAACGGGTCGTTCTTGAAGAGATTAAGATGGGCGAAGATGATCCGCATCGTAAGCTTTTTAAAGAACTCTTTTCCATGAGCTATGAGGGCCATCCTTATGGACGACCAATTATTGGATTTGAAGAGACGGTAAAAAATATATCGCGTGAGGATATACTCGCTTATTTTCATGAACATTACACGCCTGACAATATGTCAGTTGTAATTACGGGTGACTTTGATACAGTAAAAGCACGTGAGATCATCTCAAAATTCGTAAAAGGGTTTGGTGATGAAAAAACCGGAGTGTTTGCGGCAACGCTAATTAAGCCCGAAACACCAGCACAGAAACAGAAAGTCATTGAGAGAAGCGTACGGGAAAGCTACGTTTCGATTTCTTACCCGGTTCCTTCCATTACCCATGATGATACTGTGGGTCTAGAGGTCCTTGCTAAAATCCTGGGCGATGGAGACAGCTCGCGCCTTCAAGATCAGCTCAAGTTTAAAAAAGGTATGGTAACCAATATATCCACCTACCTCTTCAGCCCTAAAGAGGATGGTCTCTTTATTATTATTGCCACATTTAAGGGGCAGGCTTTTGACAACATAACGAAGGCTATGGATGAAGTGATAGAACGACTCTTACAAAGCGGCCCTACAGAAGAAGAGGTGGAAAAAGCAAAGAACATGATTCGGGCATCATACATATACAGCAGCGAAACTGCCCAGGGGGCTGCACGGCTTTTTGGGAATTATCAAACCCTAACAGGGGATCCACGATATCCTGACAAATACCTCAGAGCGCTCGACAAAGTATCTCTTTCCGATATCACGAGATTACTCAAAAAATATCTTGTTGGAAAGGAGAGGAAGCTGGCTGCCCTTGTGCCAAAGCAACCCCTGAACCCTCATATCTTCACAATGAAAAACGGGATGAGTTATGTGGTAAATAAAAATCCGTCATCTCCCAGTTTTGCTTTTATGATCGGTTTCGTTGGAGGTCTTCGCGATGAGCCCACGGGCAAAAACGGGGCTTTCAACATCCTGTCAAGGATGCTCATGAAGGGTACAAAGACAAAAAATGCTGCAGTCATAGCAAAAGAGATCGAACTTCTCGCAGGAGATATTTCACCATACAACGGGAGAAACATCTTCGGTTTAAGCGGCAAATTCCTTGCAAAAGATTTTCACAAGGCATTTGCCCTGTTAAAGGAGCTTCTTACAGAAACAGCCCTCAAGGAGGAGGAGCTAAAGAAGGTCAAGGAAGATGTTCTTTCCAGCTTGCGGCAGCGAGATGATGACCCCATAAGTTTCACCTTTCGACGATTTACCGAAGGACTGTACAAGGGACACCCATACAGCAAAGATCCTATGGGTTCCGAGGTAGACATTCAAAGCATAACACTCAAAAATGTAACTGATTTTTATAAGCAATACGTAACACCTGCAAAGGCTGTCCTTGCTATATCAGGTGACATAGACAAAAAAACGATACAGGAAGCTATGGATGGACTTTTCAAGGGATGGAATGGACCGGCTAACGTTTTGGGAAAGGATTCAGTAGTCACCAGAAAACACGAGGTAGCCGTTGACAGGGATATGATGCAAACCCATCTGATCTTTGGCTTCCTGGGTCCTGGCCTCGTTGATAATGACAGATATGCTGTTGAAGTCATGGATGCAGTTCTCTCTGGAATGGGCGGTCGTATTCATAAGGTGCTCCGTGAAGAAAACCCTTATGCATACGCCCTTACATTCTTTAACCAGATGGCTTTTGATTTCGGCGGTATTGGCATCTACATCGGCACTGACCGGAAGCTTGTTCAGGAAGTCAGCCGTATTGCAAAATCTGAGATTCAAAAGATGGTCAAGGATGGGTTTTCCGAGGAGGAAGTGAACAACGCAAAAAGCTACCTGGTTGGTAACCACTATATATCGATGCAGTCTAACAGCTCTATAGCGATGAGTATGTGCCTTGACACAATGTATGGGATGAAGCCTGGTTTCTTCAAAGTCTGGCCTCAACACATTGAGAAAGTAACACTTGGTGATGTCAACCGTGTGGCCAGAAAGTATCTGAATCTCGACAAGATGGTTTCTGTGCGGGTGGGGGCAGGAGAATAAACCAGCTCAATATAGAATGAAGAAACGATAGGCAAAAAAGCGGAAAGTGGAGCCCATAAGGCAGACGGCATGGAGAAAAAAACTTGCCATTAACTTAATTATTATTGACAATCTCTGTTAAGAGGCCAAACAGAATTGATCGTCAGGAAAAGAATTCCCTTACCGACCGGATAATATAGTCCTTTTCGACTTTTTTTAGTTCTGGATACACTGGTAACGCTAGGCTAGTAAGGGCAGCTTTTTCCGCTTCTGGAAAATCACCCCTCGCATAACCAAAGTGGGCAAAACACTCCTGAAGGTGTAGAGGCACCGGGTAATAAATACCGGTCTGAATCCCTTTCTCTTTGAGGAATGTCTGTAGTTTGTCTCTCTCTTCAACCCTGATCACATACTGGTGGAAAATGTGTGATGATTCGTCTTCAATCCTCGGGAGCAGGATTGGCAATGATTGCAGCATCCTATTGTAATACCGGGCATTTTTGAGCCTTGTCATGTTCCACTTCTGGAGATGTGAAAACTTTTTTACAAGGGCACAGGCCTTTATTTCGTCCAGTCTGCTATTGATACCAATCATCTCATGATGATAAGGGATATCGGCCATCCCGTGAACCCTGAGCTTTCGTATCTTTCCTCCAAGGTCGCTCCGTTTGGAAAGAACCATGCCTCCTTCACCAATGCCACCAAGGTTCTTGGTGGGGTAGAAGCTTATTGCAGCAACATCACCAAAAACCCCGCACATTTTGTCGTCCTTCATGGCGCCCAAAGATTGAGCCATATCCTCTATAATGGAAATTCCGTGTTTCTGTCCTATGTCGCAGATTTTTTCCATCTGACAAACCTTACCGAAAAGATGAACAACGGTAATCGCCTTGGTTCGCGGGGTGATTGCTCTCTCAATAAGGGCTGGGTTGATATTCATGTCTTCAGGCTCTATATCAACAAAAACAGGTTTGGCGCCCATCAACGCAATAGAGCTTGCTGTTGCAAAAAAAGTGTAAGGAGTGGTGATCACTTCATCGCCATCCCTAATGTCCAGGGCCATAAGGGAAAGGATAAGGGCATCTGTTCCATTTGCACAGGCAATGGCATGGGGAACACCGACGTAGCATCCAATCATTTCTTCCAGGGTTGTGCAGTATTTTCCCAGGATCAGTTTTTGTTCATCCAGTATCTCCCTGATGGAGCGCAGGATATCGCGCCGAACAGACTTGAACTGTGCCTTCAAATTTATCGGTGGAATATTCATGATTTCAAGAATGGTTGCCCAAACGAATCCAAGTGGGTAATCTCTTCAAGTTTTTTTCTTGACGGTTGTTTGGGAATTTCATCAAAATAGCCCAGGGGCGTAATCCCCACCATGCTGAATCCCTCAGGTATATTCAACACACCTTCTGCTTTTTTTGCATCGAAGTTTCCCACGTGGACTGTACCCAACCCAAAGCTCCAGGCCGCAAGGACAATATGCTCCATGGCAATCCCTGCATCAAACATGAACCAGTACCCCTCTTTATCTGTTGACGGTGTACCCTTGTAAAAACCGGACACGCCCCTTTTTGCAAAGAGGCATATGATTACCGGCGCTTCCACCACTGCTGCCCTTGCAGGGTTAGTAGCAGGTATTAGCGTTTCTGACAGGAGCTCTTTAATTTTTTGATTTTTAATCACAATGTACTGGCAGACCTGCGTATTTGCCCATGATGGCGCAACACGCGCAGCGTCTATGATATCAGCGACTATCTCATCCGGAACAGCATCTTTTTTGTACTTTCTAATGCTTCTCCGTTCTTTGATAACCTTTATAATATCCATGCAACTACCTCCCCGGCGTCAATATAGCACATCCTCCCCACTCACTCAATAAACAAATGAAACAAGGTTATGGAAATGGGACATAGGGCTAAGGGACCAGATAAAGTGAGAAGCAAATTACGGTTAATTAAAGTTTTCGCTACTATGAGCTGTGAGCTAAACGCTATAAGCTACTTGACTGTTGCAAGGAATTTCAAAATCTCGTAGGTGCCAATGAGTCCTTGTTTGAGGGCAACGATCGATATACGCTCATTTTTCCCATGCATACGAAAAAGTTCTTCGTTGGTGAGGGTAATAGGGAAAAATCCATAGGCAGGAATGCCAAGGTTTCGAAAATAACGAAGATCCGTGGCACCTGTTGTGAGAAAAGGCAGCACAGGAATTGGTCCTATAAGGTTTGTGACAGCTTTTTTAATCCCTTTGAAATACTGTGTATTATAACCGGAAGTTAATGGATCGCTTTTGCCGGTACCAATTGGAACGACCTTCACATCTTTACCTGCAAGCTTCTCAATCTTCTTAAAGAAATGGTCATGACTCTGTGTCGGCAAAAGCCGGGCATCGAATGAAATAGAAGATTCTGCTGGTATTACATTTACCTTCTCACCACCTTCCAGGATAGTTGGGGTCACAGTATTGCGGAGCAACGCATTATAAACTGGATTATCTGATACGAAAGACCTGAACTGCTTATTTTTCAGGGCTTGTTTGAGGTTGTTAAAAACAAAACCCTTGCCCTTTTCATTTTTCAGAATACCGTTGAGGTAGGTACTTACAATGCTTGTCTGTTTGAAAGGCCACTGATGTGAAATGATTGCATTGGCAGCACGGAGCACCTTCTCATTGGCGCTATCACTGTGAGGCATTGATCCATGGCCGCCTGTTCCTTTTGCTCTGATCGTAAATTGGCTCAGCTTTTTTTCAGCTACCGATACCTGTGCGTGTAAACAACCGCCTTCATCGATGATACACCCTCCCTCACTCAAGACAAAAGATGCGCTCCTGAGTTCGTCCACGTTCTTGAGCATATACTCAACCCCGTACTGCCCGCCAACTTCTTCGTCACAGGTAGCGAGATATATGATGTCGCGCTCCGGTTTTACCCCATCCTTTTGGAGCCTGGCAAAGGCAAGAAGCTGACAAATAGCTTGGGATTTCATATCGATTGCACCACGACCGTAGATAAAGCCATCACGCACCTCTCCACTGAAAGGCGGAACTTCCCATTCATCTGCTTTCGCAGGAACAACATCTATATGGCTCAGGAGAATTATGGGCTTTCCTTTGCTTTTTCCGGTGATTCTCGCCAAAAGGTTGGCCCTTTTTGGCGCTACTTGAAAAACCTCAGTTGGTATACCTTCTTTATCGAGGCACTCATCAAGAAACCTGACAGCATCTTCTTCATTCCCTGGTGGGTTTGTTGTATCAATCCTAATAAACTCTCTTAGCAAGTCTGCTGCTGAATCACTTTCATGCATAAGATATCCTGTTCTTTCCTCCCCGTTTGGCAGCGTAAAGATTATCATCAGCAATCTTGATGAGTTTGTTTACATCCATTCCTTGGGTGAAATGGGCAACGCCACCGCTTATTGTTATATTGAATTTCCCTTCATCATTTGTAAAAGATTCCTTTTCGATCCTTTCCCGAAATCTTTCAGCAACAATATAGCCGTTGATCCCATCAGTTTCAGGCAGAATGGCAAGGAATTCTTCTCCACCATACCTTCCCACAATATCAATTGCCCTCAGACTGCTCTTAAGAAGCTCTGCAAGCTTTTGTAGTACCGCATCGCCCGCAAGATGACCAAACGTATCGTTTACCTTCTTAAAATCATCTATGTCAAAGAGTGCAATCGAAAGAAGTGAACCATAACGCCTAGATCGTTCAACTTCGTCTTTGAGAGTTTCTACAATAAAAGCATGATTATAAATTCCAGTAAGCCCGTCACGGATAGAGAGCGATCTGATCTCATTGAAAAGGCTGATTTTTTCAAGAGTCATGGCGATGTTTGAGCAAAATCTATTGAAGATTGCTTTCTCATCATCATGAAAAGGGAGCACCCTGTAAAGACCAGCATACCCGTAAATCCTGTCTCTGGCAGAGATATCAACTGTCATAAAATTATATTTGTCTTCCCCTGTACTAAGAGTGTCTTTTCCAGCTATAGTCATCTCGCTCATTTGCTTTTCAACTTTTGTCCGCTCAGGTGCCTTATTCATAAGAGACATCGTTATACATTCCATAAGCTTCTGGTTTGACCCCACATTAGGATAGATCTGGATGTTTATATCCTCACCCTGGAGCATAAGCGCTGCAAAAGCTTGAAAGTTAAGAAAATTTTTCAGAAGGGCAAAGGAGTTCTTTATGACGAAGGCGGGGTCTTCGGTCTCGCCTATCATGAGTTGAAGCTTTTTTAAAAAATCGAGCTCCAGAAGGTTAAGCCTCTCATGCTCGTGGCGCTTTTCAATCTCTGCTGTAAGCTCAATTGTTCGCTGGGTCTCCAAATAATGGTTGGCTGCATTGTTCGTGATGTGGTAAACCTCTTCGTAACTTTTAAATGGTTTTGCCAGGATTGCATAGGCTCCGCTCCTAAGAGATTCTATTTTTTTCTCTTCATCGAGGTGCCCTGTCATCATGATAACCGGCAAATTGGAATCAATTTCTTTGATCTTCTTCAGTATCTCTATGCCAGAAATACCGGGAAGGAAAATATCGAGAAGGACTGCATTGGGTTTTTTTTCACGAATCTCCGAAGCCATGTCAGGAACCATCTCATAGGTAAACGCTTCTATTCCGTGATTACGAAAAAACTCTTTTAATATAAAAAGAATATCCTCCTCGTCGTCTATTACAAATGTCCGTTTTCGAGTCTCCATAGTAAAGCAATGGGGGATGGCTCCCCCCATTTTTATTTCTTTGCTTTTTTCTTGGGTGCAGCCTTTTTGGTTTCTTTTTTTGGCGCAGCCTTAGAGGTTGTTGCTTTCTTTACTCCACAAGCCATGTCTTCACCTCCGCATTTTTTAAAATGCATGATATTTTAAATAAAGATCTTTGTCAATAACAATTGCAACGGCTATGGACAGTAAACGTTAAAAGCCTGGAAATTTATATCAAATGATTTTTTGTGGTCCATAACCCAGAACGGAGCACCCAGAGGTCTTACTGTACCTCTATCTTTACCTCTTTCGGCACTACTTTCTGCGATTTTGGGATGGTTATCTTGAGAACACCATCTTTGTAAGAGGCTTTGGCCTTGTCCCCCACAACCTCCGCCGGAAGCTGGATGATCCTTTGGAATGAACCATAGACTCTTTCAGATCTGTAATAATCGGCTTCCTGTGACTCCTCTTCCCTTTTACGCTCCCCTTTTATAGTAATCCTGTCTTCTATAATTGATATGGAAATTGCCTTTGGATCGATGGCTGGAATATCCATCATAACAATAACATCCTTTTTTGTTTGCTGCACATCCATGGGTGGATTCCAGGTTCCATCTGCTAAAGACGAAAAATCCGTTTTACCAAAAAAATCCTCAAACATTTTATCTATTTCGTCCCTCAAAGAAGGAAATCTAGACTCCCACAAGCCTCTCCACGGTGTTAGAGCCATAACCACCTACCTCCTTTTACTTTTTGTTTCTCTTCCAGAAGCTGACCATGCCAGAAGGCCTAAATAGGAGTTGGACAAGTTCCCATCCTTCTTTTCCCATCTCGTTGAACAGATCCGACAGATGTACCATCTGTTCTACACCCACATCGCGTATCTCACACGCTCCGTCAGGTCTGCATGCATAGACAATGTTTTTTTCAGGATCTACCACAACCCCTTTCTCTGACAACTGTTGCATGGAATAGGCCTTAATAGTATACTCAAACTCCATATATTTTACTCCCTGTTTATTGTTAAATTATTTTATAATATAGTAACGCATCAGCCATTTTTTTTAAAGTAGCAATGTACGATTCTCCATTATATTTAAAAACTAAAGCAATAGGTCTCCTCGATAGAAGAATTGAGGAACTTATGATGCATCTCAATCCCTGTGTTTTATGTCCACGAAAGTGTAAAGCAAACCGGGCAGCAGGTGAGTTAGGCTATTGCCGGGCGCCATATCATCTGTATGTTTCATCTGCTTCCCCTCACTTCGGGGAAGAATCTCCCCTTGTGGGAATAAATGGATCAGGAACCATTTTTCTTTCCCACTGTAACCTCAGGTGCATATTCTGTCAGAATTACGACATCAGCATTTATGGAGAAGGGTACCCTTGCACATACAACGATCTTGCAGCTACCATGGTTCAACTCCAGGAGAGGGGATGCCATAACATTAACTTTGTAACCCCTACCCATTACGCTCCACATCTTGTGAGGGCACTTTCAATAGCTATAGACATGGGGCTCTCCATTCCTATTGTTTATAACTGCGGCGGATATGAGTCCCTGGAAGTCATCAAGCTTCTTGAGGGAGTCATTGATATCTTTATGCCTGACATTAAGTTTCTTGATCCCGCCCTTTCCAGCCGTTTTTGTTTAGCAGAGAATTACCCAGAAATCGTGAAATCAGTTGTCAAGGAGATGTACCGACAAGTTGGCAACTTATCAATAAATGCTGACGGAACGGCCACACGGGGACTTCTCATAAGACATCTTGTCATGCCATCATGCGGGGAAGATACGAAGCGAATATTGCGATTTGTGCAGGAAGAGATATCTCAGGATGCTTTCGTCAATATTATGGCTCAGTACCACCCATGCAACAGAGCCAAAGAATATCCTGAACTTTCAGGGAGAATCTCTGGAAAGGAGTTCAGCGATGCCCTCCGTTATGCCCGAGAATTAGGCCTTACACGGGCAACTAATCACTGAGCTTTTTGCGAATGGCATCATTGGCTTTGAGGACCTCCTGGGCATCTTTACCAGTGACTTCCCAACTGTAGCCACCCTTCGATTCTCTCTTTAACTTGATCTTAATATCACCTTTCAGGCTTTTTTTAATCTCATCCAATTCTTTTTGATATTGGCCATCCATGCCCTGGGCTTCAGAAACCTTCTTTTGTGATGGTGCATCCATTCCTTTGATACATGATATTAGCATGAGCACGATCACAAATATTGTAAAAAAACGCATGTCGTCATACTATAATAGTGACTGAACCATTTCAATAAAATTCTGGAGGTGAAATGTCATGAATCTGAATGTAGAAGTATACGGATCAGGTGAGCCGATCATTTTCGTACATGGTGTGGGTGGGAGTTCGCAGTACTGGCATTATCAGAAAGAATACCTAAAAGACCTCATGAAGGTAATCCTTATTGATCTTCCGGGCCACGGGAAGTCATCGGGAAGTGCTTGCGAAACTATTGAAGAGGCAAGAGATATAGTGCGCGAAGCAATCATGGAGCTAGGCATTCATAAATGTTATCTTGCAGGCCATTCCATGGGCGGTGGTATAGCAATTTCCTTTGCTCTTGCATATCCTGAGCTTCTCAGAGGTATTCTCCTCATATGCACAGGGGCAAAACTGAGGGTTTTACCTGCAATTCTCAAGGAAATTTTGGAGAATAAAGAAGACACTGTTCGCATGATAATGATGGAATATGCTTTTTCAAATAAGGCGCCTCAGAAAATGAAAGAGAACGGATTTAAAGATATGATGAAAAGTTCAGCGACAACTATCTATAAAGGCTTTGCAGCGTGTGACAAATTCAACGCCATTGGTTCCCTGGACAAAATTACCCTCCCCACAATGATCATCGGAGGAAAAGACGACCTTCTAACGCCACCGGCTTTTTCCGAATATCTTTACAAAAATATAAAAGGCTCTGAACTTGTTATCGTTGAAGACGCAGGCCATATGGTGATGATCGAACAATCCGATACCGTGAATAAAGCGATAAAAAACTTTGTATTTGAAGGGTGAGGTGAAAGATGTATACCAAGAGCCTAATTTAAAATAAAATGTGGGTAGCTCAAGATCCTGGAGCGACGATAAGAGAAAATAAATGAAATTCAGAACCGTGGTAAACCGCGAAAAAGAAAAGGCTATCTTAGAAAAAATGGAACATCTTGGCATCCGCGAAGAGGATATTGTTGAACGATTTATTCGTTCTCGCGGCCACGGAGGACAGAACGTCAACAAAGTTTCAACCTGCGTTTACCTGAAGCATGTTCCTACAGGCATAGAAGTCAAGTGCCAACAGGAACGCTCTCAGGCATTGAACCGCTTTCTTGCGCGCCGCATACTGATTCAAAAGATAGAGGACCAGACCCTCGGGAGGGAAAATGAAAAACAACAGCGTATTGCAAAGATTAAACGGCAAAAACGAAAGCGATCGAAACGGGCTCAGGAAAAAGTGCTTCATTTGAAACACCTTCAGTCTGAGAAGAAAAGGGCCCGTTCCCACATACCTGATCCATGGGAATATTAAAAAAAACAGGCAACGGGCAAGAAAGCTACAGTTGCCATGTCAAAGCAGTTATTTATTATAAAAAAGATTATGCATCAAACCTTAGAAATTTCATAACAAACACATTACAGCGTATTTTCAAAAGCTGACAACAACTATCTTTCCTGAGAAACTACTTCTTAAAGGCGAATCAATTTTCTGCGATAAAAATTACGATATCTATGGCTATCCATTCACACTCAGATACCAAACCACTAACAAAACCAGGATCAATTTTTGCCGATGCCTATCCAGATTCATTACTGGAAATATTTGCGATCCTCGTCGCACGGTTTGAGAATCGAAAAAATGAATCCGATTCATCAGAAAAACAGCCCGAGGAGGGGTTGCTCCCTGACTTGATAGCTGAAGCCTCGTCGCTTTTGGCTACTCACGGGGGAACTGTTATTCAGTCTTCTGATGGGGCTTTACAGGCGTATTTTCACATTGGAAAAAACGCTGTGAAAGCTGCCATTGCTCTGCGCCATGCCCTTGGGATATATAATGCAAGCAAAAACCTTCAGAGCCCATTTCATGTAAAAATTGGTGTTGATTATGGAGAAATCATCCGCGATACAGACAATTTACATGGTAATACAGTTGAGAATGCACAACTCCTGAGCGATATTGCAAGCCCTGATGAGATTTGTGTCTCGTGGCCGGTGTTTAATCTCTCAAAAGATCTCCCAGCTGTTTACTTTGAGATGGTTCATCCGTGGAATAGAAAAAAAATTCCAGAAGGATTTGAGATATATCGCATCGTCTGGAACCCCACCCAAAAAACAAGCTGCCTATCCTGTGTCATCCTTTGCTTTAGACCAATATGGAAACTGTGGGACCAAACATTTGCCGACATATGGGAGGACCTCATAAGTAATGGTCAGACTCTCTGGGGCGGGCATAGTGATCAAAAAGAGATACTCGATGATAGGTCAATTGTACTTATTCTCAAGAGTATGGAATCAATTTTACCTCTGTCCATGGCCGTTAGTAAGTTTCTCAGAAAAAGGATCCAGAACTCTACGACCAGCCTCATTCCGATTCAAATCATTGCAGACATTGGGCCTTATGGAGAGAACTGGCAAGCACGAACGAACGGACTTCCACCTTTATGGGAAAAATTGAATCCAGGGTATCTCTATATCTCCGAGCAAACATATGCATCCTTACAGCAAAAAATTGAGATTCCCGGCAACGCCATTCATCGCACATACTCTGGCCAGTCGTTTTATCAGGTTGGCCTTGACAATGAACTGCCATCACAGGAAACAAAGCGTTTTCTTTACCAGAAAGCCTTGATTCAGGGAGATCTTCTACCTTGCTTTTACTGTGGTGACAGAAAACACCATCCCACCAAGTGTCCTTCAAAAAATATTCCTGAAAACACTGGTGCCCTCAATCAACTGGGATATTGCTCCATAGATGAACTCAATGACATATTCTATCATCATATCATTGGAGAGAATGGACCTGGTGTAAATCCCCAGGTAGAAGATTCCCTTAGCCTTCCTGCCAGTGGATTTTTTGAACTTAAAAGAGTTTTTCAGTTAAGGTTCTTCCGATCCTTTTGGAATACCACAAACGAAGAATGGAACAACATTCGTAAGAGCAGGAACAAGAGCGAAGGGGGCCTTATCTGGTTAGCGCAAGATTCGCTACGGGTATCAGAATTGACAAAAGCTGAATCTATGCTCGTGAGCGCCATGAACAAATACCCCCTAGATTATAGGGTTTATGTTGCCTCTGGTTTCCTGGATATTGAGAAAGGCGATCTCTCCAGGGCAGAACATGATTTTTCTGAAGCCTATGCCATTGCAAAAACAAATGTTCAGAAGGCATTCACCCTTCTCCTGCTTTCCAGACTATACTGGATCACTGGTAACCTGGATAAAGCCTATGAGAAAGTCCAACGGATCTACTCATTAAATGTAGACTCTGTTGATGCCATGTATCAAGATGTGTTACTCAAACTTTTTCAAGGGAAAGAAAAGTTAGCGTGTCAGCGTTTATCAAGGCTTGTTCAGGAACACAGAGAGTTTTTCGTTGCCGCCATGATCGATCCAGACCTTGCTCCTTACAGCGGCATTGTAGGAGATACCCTTGAAATCATTCTTAACCGGGCTAGACAAGATGCGCAATCAGCAGTATCGGATGCAGATAATGAGTATGAGCTTTCAAAGGTTGTGCTTGGAAAAAGTGATCTGAATGATATACAAATTCTCCAGACAAAAATTGAACAATTATTAAACAAAGACAGCTATTGCGGTTATCTGGACATCATTGATCACTGCAATTCCATCATCACAACATGCAGAAAACGTACAATCCATAGAAGAAGAGAGATCTGGGGAATATTGCGGGAATTGAACAAACGCCTTGAGACTAATATGATGTTCGTTGAATCATATCCATATAAGAGTATGGTGCGTTCATGCCGACAACAGTTGGTCCATAGTAGTGAAAAAATCCGTCATGTTCAGAGTATCGGTCCTGCCCTTTCTCAAGAACAACTTGCGGCATGTCACAGCCTTTACGAGGAACTCACGAAAGAATGGGATAGTCTTGAATCAAAACTGAGAGGATTGAATTGTTTTCTTCAATTTTGCAAAGCATCTCTCCACTTTCTTAGATGGAGCGGTACATTTATGGCTATTACCTGGTTTTTAGGCCTTTTCCTTTTTCCGTTGATCATCTACTACCTAAATGCTTTTCTGTCAGGGTTTGCTACCTTAACGTTTTCTAATGTCTGGTTCTACCAGAAAAATTGTGTACTTTTTGGAAGCCTTGCAGGAATCGGTGTTGCACTGGCAATAACGATAAAAAGCCTCTTCAAAAAGTAAAAAGCTCGCCAAAGGCATGGGTGCAGCCTTTGCCTATCGTCTTTTGCCTCTTGTTTGCTTCATCTCAAACCTGAGACACTTAGTACCCGATGTTTTATGAACCAGGGTGGAGGGCATACCCGCACTCTTAAAACCCATTGCTTTGCATCCTTTTGGATAATACTTATCCCATGTTATATAGAAATGAATACAGTCTACACATTTAACCTGTTGTTTGTCCTCTTCTTTAGGCATAACAACAATATAGCATACCCGATTTTTAATTTTCATCCATGCTTCAACATACATGATGTAAGGTGTTTACAATTCTGTTATAATAGAATCAAAGAATAAAAAAACGGTGAATAACATGGATTTAATGGCCCTCGCAGAACTACTCCTTGTTTCGTTGTATGACCTCTCAGAAGAACAGCCACATAGCTACTTCTTTTTTCAGCTTGACCAGATTGGAACCCGGGTCGGTGCAACAGACATGGAACAATTGACCAAGGCAGCCCACATTCTTGAAGACCGGGGGTTTGCCATGCTTTCTGCAAGTCCTCTGTCTATCTTGAGTGCCATGATTAGCAGTGATGGGATATCCTTTGTGGAAAGCGGAGGTGAGACCGGCATAATCAAGACATATCGCAACAATCCCCGTGAGGTTATCGATATTGTTTGCAAAGAAGTGCAAGCACCACCAGAATCTGTCTCGAATTCTATTCAAGAAGATATACCTGCAACCGTACAAGCCTTATCTTTGAATGAGACTATGCAGACAATCCTTTCCCGCATAGGTTCTGTTCTGGCTGATGATTCATCAATAATAACCACTGTGCGTGAGGATGCAATAAAGGACCTTGAGAGCTTAAAGATTCAGTTGTCGAGGAGCTCTCAGAATTGGCGACTTGTAGAGATGCTTTTGGATGCCCTTGCTGAAATCCCATCTCTCCTGCCAAGTCTCAAAGACCTTGCACTTGTACTGAGAAGATTAGAGTGATAAGGTCAGCGCCATCTGTAGGCAAATGAAAAAATAAGGCACTGGAGGTTACCATGGCGTTTAAGCTGGATCATATAGGCTTAGTTGTAGAGAACATAGATAAGATGAAGGAATTGTTTGGAACAATAGGTCTGGATACAGGTACAGAAGCTATAGTCAACCCTTTGCAAAAGGTTTCTGCATCTTTTGTGAATGTTGGCGAAAAAGACGACATATATATTGAAATCCTTGAACCCGCTTCGAATGATTCGCCTATTAGTAAATTTCTCCAGAATAGGGGTGGCGGTTTACACCATCTTTGCTTCGAAGTTGACAATATTGAAGATGCAATCAAAGAGCTCAACTCAAAGGGATTCCGGATGGTAGTACCACCGGAAGACTGCAGGGCATATGATGAAAACCTCAAGAGAAGATGCCAAGAACCAACAAAAATAGCTTTTTTTATTGTTACCAAAGGGGTTCTCATAGAGTTAATAGAAAAAGGCGGGTAGCCGTAAGATTGCAAAACCACAAACAAATCGTTTATATATGAAATGATGTACCGTTTACAGTAAAGCCTATCAAAGATACCTAGATGATTCTCATCACGAAACTGGAGAGGTAAAGAAATAATCAATAGTAACAAACGCCGAAGGTCGAAGGTCGAAGGTTCAAAACAACTATCTTATATCAGCATCTTTACATCTCGGCGCATGGCAGCCATGCTTCTGCTGGGATTTGCCTCCGGATTACCTCTCCCCCTGACAGGGGGAACCCTTCAGGCTTGGCTCACGATTGCAGGGGTCGATCTTACTACGATTGGGATCTTTTCCCTTGTTGGGGTGCCGTATATTATCAAATTTATGTGGGCGCCACTCATGGATAGATTTGTGCCAACGTGGTTGGGAAGGCGCCGCGGCTGGATTTTCCCCATCCAACTTGGCTTATTTTTCGGTATCGGCCTTATGGGATTCACACAACCATCTTGCGCACCTCTAATGCTCGGTGTTCTTGCATTCCTGGTTGCCTTTACCTCCGCTTCTCAAGATATCGTCATCGATGCTTATAGAACAGATATTCTTTACGAAAAGGAACGGGGTATCGGAGCTGCAACCTTCGTACTAGGGTACCGTGTTGCCATGCTCGTGGCTGGCGCTCTTGCCCTCATCATTTCTGATCACATAGGGTGGCACAAGACCTATCTGATTATGGCCCTGGTCATGATTGCAGGAATGGTCGGTACCTTTACCGGGCCTGAACCCAAAGAGAATACTGCTTCTCCAAAAAGCCTGAAAGAGGCTGTGATAGGACCACTCCAGGATTTCATGGCTCACCCATACGCTTTCAGCATGATTCTTCTAATTGTCTTGTACAAACTCGGGGATGCTTATGCCGGAACCATGACAACAACGTTTTTACTGCGGGGCGTTGGTTTCTCTGCAACAGAAGTCGGAACCATAAATAAAGGGATGGGCCTTGTGGCAACTATTGTAGGAGCCATGTTCGGTGGAACGCTCATGGTAAAGCTGGGCCTTTTTCGATCCCTCATGATGTTTGGTTTTTTCCAGATGGTCTCAAATCTTTCTTTCATGGCCCTGGCATGGTTTGGGAAAAGCTACGAACTGATGATCTTTGCCGTAGCTTTTGAAAACCTCTGCGGTGGGATGGGTACTTCCGCTTTTGTGGCCCTCCTCATGGCGCTGTGCAACAAAAGATATAGTGCGACCCAATTCGCGCTTCTTTCGTCATTGTCTGCATTTGGTCGTGTTTTGATATCTCCAAGCTCAGGATATGTTATCAATATAACCGGTTGGGCCATGTTCTTTTTTATTACAACTCTGGCTGCCCTTCCAGGCCTCTGGCTCCTTTGGAGGCTGAGAAACCAGATTGACAATCTAAAGCAGGGGCAGTCAATTGATAACTCATAGCTGTAACCTCAAAATAACAGCGATGTCTTACGCTTCTTGCTTCATTCCTTCCTGCTCGTTGTCTGGACTCTTCTTGGCCTCAAAACGAGGAAGCCGGGCTTATCCACCATGTATCCTTCAAATTCCTGATCGATCACCTTCCCTTGCACTGGGGAGGCATGCCGGAAATGGGGTGTGCCTTTTTTTCTGACAAATATCCCCACATGAGTAACATCGAGGCCAGGGTTATCAGCATATATTCCGATATAGTCACCTGTTCGACAGTTTTTCAGAACAATGTTTTCAATAGATTTGGCAGGGATATAATCTATTGTACGCTCAACCGGTTTTATGCAAGGGACATAGAAGGCTCCATTCTCTTTCAGGTTAAGTATTTTCTTGGAAAACATCGTATAACGACCGCCTACCTTTTTTGTAACTTCTTCAATGTATGTTCTGTTTGCAACAATCCAGTCGGTAAAAAAATGATTGCGATGATCAAATGTAACGATGCCAGAACGATATCGAGTGCAAATAAGACTCTCCTGAAAGGATAAAAAAGAATCAGCGAGGCAGAGCGCCTCTACATAATCAATAAAGGTGAAGCAGTCAACCCCTGAGAGATCCACAACAAACCTCTCTGGTGTTTTATCATCGCCAATAAGCGTCTTCCCTCTATAACTCACTCCAAGGAACTGTCGTGAAATATATTCAACCCTTCGTCCTGTCGATTGGATTTGAGCGGCCTTGGCTATCATCTCCTCAAACTCGTCGAGTGTCCAACGGCCGAGGTTTATACTGGAACTGATATTTCTGCCCATAGTGCAAATGTAGTATAAGCTCACGATTTTTACAATGGAAACCTTGTACCAAGATCATGAAATTTCTGTTATGCTCATAGCATGAGAATAGTTGATGTGCACACCCACGGCCTGGCCGGATACAGTACGAACACAATGAATCCTGATGAAATCCTGGAAGTAGCTCGCTTGCACGGTATGCATGGCGTAACAGATATCATTCTAACAATCTATCCCGGGCCTGTCGAGATAATGAAGGAACACATGACTGCTGTGGAGGAAGCAATCAAGAGGCAGCGATTAGCAATAAGCAGTCAGGGATCAGTAAGAGCTGAATCAGAACATGAAACTCAAAATCCAAAACTTGCGAGAATACTGGGGATTAATCTTGAGGGACCGTTCCTAAACCCAAGCAAGGCAGGGGCACTCGATGCATCCTCCTTTCTAAAACCGTCTGAAAAAATATGGGAAAGTCTGATTGAGGGCTTTGAAGGTATTGTGCGAATCGTTACCATTGCACCGGAACTTGAGGGGGCAAAAACTCTTATTAAAGCCATCTCGAATAAAGGAATAATTGTATCCCTGGGGCATTCTGAGGCCACATATGAAGAGACAGAAAACGCGTTTCACGCTGGAGCCAAAGGCATTACACACCTCTTTAATGCCATGAGGCTTTTTCATCACAGAGAGCCTGGCATTGCAGGTTTTGGTCTCATGAACCCCCATATCTATGTCGAGGTGATTGCTGATCCTTCTCACCTCAACCGTCGAACCATTGAGTTTATTTTTAATGTAAAAAACCATGAAAAAATTGTGATCATTTCCGACTCAATAAAGGCCACAAAAGTTGGGGCAGGTCAACATGCTCTTATGAACAGTGCAAGAATTCTCGAGGGTGGAAGCATGACCGTCACAGAATCAGCGTCAAGGCTTATAGATATGGGCTTTGATGAGGCAAAAATTATAGGATGTATAAGTACTAACCCTTTGTCCTACCTCGCACTCACTAAGCAATGCTAAAAAGGGATGTCTATCATCTAAACCGTTTTGATTGCTGGAACAGTCTGAACAAACAAGTTTATTGTTCTGCTATATACAGGAAATGCTGATCCTTCAAAGAAAATGAAAAAACAGAAAAACCCTAAAACCATGAAAACCAGAATTAACAACTTCCGTGACCAATCCAGGTTCAGGATAAATTGAAAAAAAATTAATGCAGCAAAAACAAGACAGTATGAACAGTAAGTGCTGTTCATAACCTGATATCCAATAAGAAAGACCTCAACACCTATACCAGCTGAAAGCAGTACGAGGACAATGAGGCCATTTTTAAGAATATTAAAAAAGATTAATATAACCACGTATACTATGCCCAGGTATTGAAGTTCGATTCCGAAAATGGTCCCCTGGAGGTATGCGCATGAATCCCCGCAGAGGGTATAGAAAAAAACAATGCCTGCTCCTATGATCAGAAGGATGATGTTCGCCGCGAATCTTTTATTGAGAAGCCATTTCATGGGATTGTGTTCAGCTGTAATACGAGATGATTATACATCAATTTAAGTAATAAATGCCACGTTTATACTTTTTTTCTATCTCTTTGAACGTTCCACCAATATCATGATATCCTACATTTGAAAACATCGAGATGGGAATTTAAGATTATGGCAAATTTATGAAATAGATGGGGAAACGATAAAAAAAGGATGAAAGCCTGTATCATAGACACAACATTATCCTTTTTTGTTGTGCCCGTGTGCAATACTTTAAAACAGACAACACACATTAAAGACAGTAAAGCTATTAATTGAGAAGAAGTGCGGTTCATGCCATGGTATTAAAAAAACTACAGGCCAGAAAAGAGACCAGGCTGGTTGGCTGATACAATGAGTGATGCGCATGAAGAAGCAGGAATGGTGTGTTTGTTAAGGACAACGAAGCAGGGGTAATCATCGATTATCAGGCAAAAAAATTACGAGAAATGGGCATGGGTTACAGGCAACGAAAAAAACCGCTCATAGCTGAGCGCTTCTGGCCTACCTTGAGAAGCAAAAATCAAAATAGTATAGATTTTCATCTATACTCCATTGCCCTCCGCCAGTTATCCTGGGAGCAGTAGCTTTATAAACCCTACAATTATCATTCTGAAAAAAGCAATAAGGGGGTTGAGTGCCCCAAGCCACAGTAATCCAATAATGATGAAAAAACCGTATGGTTCAAGCCTGGCAAGAGAATATTGAAAGCTTCTCGATGAAAAACCCATGAGAATCTTGGAACCGTCAAGGGGAGGGATAGGTATCAGGTTAAAGGCCGCGAGCATGATGTTAATTTGAGCCAGATAGAAAAGAAGTGTGTTTAAAGATTCAATATGCCATCGAGACAAGAGCTGAAGAAGAAAAAGGGCAATAAACGCAAGTATAATGTTTGCAGTAACACCTGCAGCAGAAACAAAGATAAGACCTTTTCTGAAATCCCTTAACCTGTTGAAATTTACAGGAACTGGCTTTGCCCATCCAAAACCAAAGATAAACAACATTATAGTTCCCATAGGGTCGAGGTGCTTGACAGGGTTTAGGCTTAACCTTCCCAACCATCGCGCTGTTGAGTCACCCATCTTGTCTGCTACCCAACCATGTGCCAGTTCGTGAATAATTATCGAGTAGAGCAGGGGAATGGCCACAAGGACAAATGCAACAGGGTCCTTAAATAATAGATTGATAAGCCCCATATCGTCACCTAAGTATCACATAGGCATCAGCTGTTTTCAACCAAATTTGATTTATGTTATTGTGTTTACCTCATTCAACTCACGAATTCGCTTTGCTATGATCTTTAAGCTTTCAGCTCTTCCTTCCCTTTCCGATTGCCCATTGGCTATAACTAATAACCTATCTTGCGCTACCTTCTCTCCTTGACTTCAACCGTCTTTTACCATAATATATGCAAAATTTTTCGAGAGGTGATCATGAAAAAAGGTATCGTTCTGTTGTTCACTTTGACGGTTTTTCTTTTCGGGATATTTTCGATTACTGGTCTTGTCTTCGCTGACAAACAGCCACCTGATTCAATAGTAATTAAAAATGAGGGCGCGAAGCTTCCGCCTGTCAATTTCTCGCATAAGTCCCATGTGGAAAAAAACAAACTGGAATGTGTGAAGTGTCATCACAAAGACACTAATCCAAAAGAACCGGAGCGTTGCGTCAAGTGTCACCTTATTTCAGAGGTGAAGGACAATGCACCCATCGCTAAAGATGCATATCACAAACAGTGCCAGACCTGCCACAAGGACAGCTCAGCAAAAGGAGTGAAAGCGCCCACAGCCTGTAATGAATGCCATAAAAAATAAGGCTGCTGAGCAGGTAACCCCTCCAGGAAAAAGTTTATTTCAATCTTTACAGGGTTTTATTGCTTCAATAAAATTTTCAATAATCCTGCTTACCTGTATTGCTCTTGGATCAATTATTGGAACCATTATCAAACAAGGTGTGGGACCGGATGAATATCTTTCCCTTTATTCCGAGCATACATACCAAATTATAAACCTGCTTGGTCTGAACGATGTCTATCATTCCCCGTGGTTTATTGCCCTACTCTTCCTCTTTGCTATTAATCTGACTCTTTGCACGGTGAGGCGGTTTATGCCCGCATTTAAAGGAAGTAAAAAGGCCTCTGTTCCTGAAGAAAGTGCAATGATGGACATGTCAATGAGTTTCCGGGCAAGCACAAGTATTGATGATGCACACCTTTTCAGCATATTGAAGGGGTATCGGATCTCATATTCAGGAGAAGAAGGCAAGGTTTTTCAAAAAGGTGCACTTTCAAAATATGGAGTATTACTTATCCACACAAGCATCATGCTTATCCTCATTGGCGGTTTTGTAGGGTTGGTAGCGGGATTTAAGGGTTTTATGGTTTTACATAAGGGAGACATCAAAAATACGATCACTATTGGTGGTGAAAAGCCTTATGAAAAGCCTCTGGGTTTTTCTATAAAATGCAAGGAATTCCAGGTCAGTTTCTATCCGAATGGAGCACCAAAGGATTACGTGAGCACTGTTGAGGTAATAGAGAACGGCAAGATTATCTTCGAAAAACAGATACGGGTCAATGAACCTTTAAGCTACAAGGGGATTCATATATACCAGGCAAGTTATGGAAGCGCCCCATCCTTCACTTTCACAATCGGTGGTGAGCGGGTTTCCTTAAGAGAGAAGGAGGCATATCGTAACGATAACATCTCCTTGATGCCCATCCGGTTCGAACAGGATATACACAATTTCGGCCCCGGAATCATGGTGGCCTATCTCGAACAGGGGGAGCCCCGCACAGTCTGGTTTGTAAAAAATATTGAGCGCTTTAATGAAAAAATTATACAAGGCGTGCCCGTACGTTTCGTAGATATTCAAGAGAATATCTATACTGGTCTTTCAGTGTCAAGGGATCCAGGCATATGGATTGTCTGGGCAGGATTCGCTTTCATTCTTTTTGGGCTCTATATAAATTTTTTTCAGTATTACAGACGGATTTACATTCGAAATATTGCAGGCGGGTATCTTGTGGCAGGGATCGCCATAAAAAATAAAGAAGCGTTTAAAAAGGAATTCGAGATGTTGAGGGAAAAGCTAAATGGCATTCCATCATAAAATATTGGGCATTGTTACACTCCTCTATTTGTGTCTTTTTTTTATACACCTCATCTTTTTTGCCTTTAAAAAGGAAAAAATCGTGGCCATAATGTGGCCTCTTCTTTATGGGACGCTGGGTCTTCACACGGTGGGACTCATTCTTCGCTGGCTGGAATCATATCGCCATGGCATGGGACATGCCCCTTTGTCAAACTTCTATGAGTCTCTTGTCTTTTATGCCTGGTGTGTGAGTCTGATTGTTGTGTTTATGAAAAAGCGACTGAACTACCCTGCTATAACTATATGCGCTACGGTCATTTCACTCTTCCTTATGGGTTATGCATCGATTTCTCCATCCGTTGACAGAAATATCCAACCTCTCGTACCTGCCCTCCAAAGCAACTGGCTCCACATCCATGTACTTACGTGTTTCCTTGCCTACGCCTCGTTTGCCGTCTCATTTATTAGTGGGTTTCTTTATATGTTTACCTGGAAAAATGTTATTCCTCCACGGGATATTCTTGATGAAATTAATTATAGAAGTGTTGTTGTAGGCTTCCCCATGTTAAGTGCTGGTATTTTTACGGGTGCAGTCTGGGCTCATTATGCATGGGGTTCATATTGGAGTTGGGATCCCAAAGAAACTTGGTCACTCATAACGTGGATTGTCTATGCGGTTTTTCTTCATGCACGCCTCATGAGGGGCTGGAAAGGGAAAAAGATTGCAATTCTTTCAATTGTTGGTTTTGCAAGTGTCATTTTTACTTATTTTGGTGTAAACTTTATACTTTCAGGATTACACAGTTACGCTACGTGAATTGCAAAAAATACTGTTGGAAGGTGAAAAAAGAAACCTGGAAGCCATGAAAAAACGAAAACCCAAAAGCCTTATTTTAGTCGGAAATGGCATTAATACCGAGTATGAGACGGCCCATGCCCATAGACTCGTTGGATTCGAACCCGATTTTATCCATATAAATACCCTCATTGAGGACCCTCACAGGATAAAGGGGTACACATTCATCACTTTACCCGGAGGTTTTCTTGATGGTGATGACCTGGGCTCTGCAAAAGCTCAGGCAGTGCGCTGGAAATACCGCAAAATAAATAAAACAGGAAAGACATTTATTGATCTTCTCATTTCGTTTGTTCAAGAAGGAAATATCATCCTCGGTATATGTAACGGTTTTCAGCTACTCGTTAAAACAGGCTTGCTTCCTGGCCTCGGCAGTGAGCATTCTACCCAGAGGGTGACTCTCACATTTAATGACCTCGGCAGATTTGAGGATAGATGGGTTTATTTGAAAAACAATACATTTTCTCATTGCATTTTTACCAAAGATATCCATACAATCTATCTTCCAGTGAGACACGGAGAGGGTAAGTTTGTGGTGGACACAGAGAAAACGCTTGAAAGAATAAAGCAGGGCGGACATATTGTCATGCAGTATGCTGATGACTCAGGAAATGTTACCTCTCAATACCCTTTTAACCCAAACGGTTCTATTGAGTCAATAGCAGGGCTATGCGACAGTACAGGAAGAATTTTCGGACTCATGCCTCATCCTGAAGCATTTGTCCATCGGATTCAGCATCCAAGATGGACTCGTGAAGCGTTACCAGAAGAAGGGGAGGGCTTAATGATATTCAAAAATGCTTTCAAATATGTGACAGAAAACCGATAGGAGGAATATTTCATGAATAAGATGGATGTTATCAATAAGCTCGGTGAAGATCTCAGGCTGAACCAAAAAATTGCAAAGATAGCTGTTGATACAATAATTGATACCATAAAAAATGCCATCATCAATGGAGAAAGGGTTGAAATTCGTGGCTTTGGCAGCTTCTCACTCAGAAATTACAAGTCCTATACCGGGAGAAATCCAAAAAGCGGAGAGGTAGTCCACGTTGAACCGAAAAGACTTCCCTATTTCAAGGTTGGCAAAGAATTGAAAGATATGATATGGAAGCCGTAAAGGACAGAATATAAGAATTAAGAAGTTGAGAAAAGACTGCAAATGGTTTGATGGCTCACTTCTCAACTTCTTAATTCTTATATGCCAGTGAATTAATCTATTACAGTTCTCCCCAAAAAGGTCTTAAAACCTGTTTTACTTTGTCGACTGTTTCTTGAATTTCATTTGATGGGTTTATCTTCTTATCTGGTGTAAACATGGATGTTCCTTTAAGTTCCATCGTAACGGCTTTAACAGATGTAGCCAAACCGTTCAAATCATATCCACCTTCAAGAGCACAAATCACCTTGCCATTGCAATGCTTGTCAGCAATCTCCAAAAGGATTTTTGTCATTGTTGCAAAGCCACCCTCCGTTACTGACATTCCACCCAGAGGATCATTATAGTATGAATCAAATCCTGCAGAAACAAGCACCGCCTCAGGTTTGTATTGGTCTGTTATTGGGATTAAAACCTCCCTGAACACGTACTCATAATCATCATCACCCATGCCATGCGACAAGGGGATGTTGATAGTATAGCCTTTGCCATTCCCTTCTCCTGTCTCATTATACCAGCCGGTTCCGGGATAATAGGGATACTGGTGTGTGGAAAAGTAAAGGATTGATGAGTCTCCATAAAAACTGTGTTGGGTGCCGTTGCCATGATGCAAATCAAAATCTACGATGACAATCCTTTTCAACCCATATCTTTTTTCCAAATATCTGGCGCCGATGGCAATGTTGTTGAAAAGACAGAATCCCATCGCCCTGTTCCTCTCTGCATGATGTCCCGGAGGTCTTACCAAGGCAAAACCATTCTGTATCTTAGAAGAAAACAGCATATCAGCAAGCTGCAGCACGCCACCAGCAGCCAAGCATGCAGCTTCATAGGACTTGGGTGACGTAACTGTGTCTGGGTCGAGTCTTCTTTGCATCTTACCCTCGGTTGCTGCAATTGAGGCTATATACGCATGATCATGAATCAGAGCGATTTCATCGTGTGTCGCAACCCTTGGAGGCGTGTATGTGATGCCTTCTTTATCAATGCTATTTAACATCGTGTAAATATATTTCAAGCGATTAGGGTTTTCCGGGTGATAGTCGTCTGTTATGTGTTCCAGAAAAATCTCGTCCCTTACTATTCCAACATTCATGGCACCCTCCTTTGCGACAATGATAGTACCTTTTCTGTTAAAAATCAAGAAAAGTATAGGCAGGAGGCAATATGCAAGGTACTGCAAAATAGGCAAAACAGTATGAGAGACAAAGATTGGTGTCGTAAAAAAACAGCAAAGCATTTAAAAAAAACATCTTATCCGACGATAATAATGAAAGACCTTCTGGAAGGTGAAAAATGTTTAAATTATGCAAAACGCGCACAGGTTGCGGTGTACATAAAGAAAGGGATTGCCTTCAGAATAGACTACTTTGTAAAAGGCTTGCAAATGGTATTATTCCAAGATAACTGTGTTTTTAAGTATATAACGATTAAAAATTCAATGGTGATATCACTATGCCTCTCCGTTTAGGTGACCTCCTCGTAAAAATGTCGCGTATCACTGAACAGCAGCTCATTGAAGCGCTGAAAGTCCAGAAAAACGAAGGCGGTAAGCTCGGAGAAATCATTATAAAAATGAATTTCATTACTGAAAAGGGCATCCTTGAGGCCCTTTCGGACCAGTTTGGCATACCACAGATTAACCTTGACCAAACAGAGATTAACCCTGATGTAATTCCTCTTATTCCGCTCAACACAATTCGCAGGTTTCACATAATGCCGATACGCAAAATGAATAACATGCTTACCATTGCTATATCGGATCCTACAAAAGCTTTTGATCTCAAAGAGATTAAGCTTCTTACCGGCCTGGACATTGAGCCCCTCCTTGCGTCTGAAAACGCTATTTCAAAGGCAATTGAAACCCATTACGAGACAAATCACGCTGCAGAACTGAGAAAATTTATGGACGGATTGGGGGTGGGGGCTGATGCATCCCTGGAGATTGTTGAAGAAGAAGAAAAAGGAGATATCACCAAACTTGAGTCTGATGCCAAGCTTCCTCCCGTTGTTCAGATAGTAAATCATATTTTTACTGAAGCCATTGCAAAAGGCGCAAGTGATATTCATATCGAACCTTACGAAGACAGAGCCAGAGTCCGTTATCGTATTGATGGACTGCTTTATGAAGCTCTAACATTGCCCCTTAAATACAAAGATGGTGTAATATCAAGGGTTAAAGTGCTCACTAAGATGGATATCGCTGAGAAACGTCTTCCCCAGGACGGCAGGATAAAGATCCAGATGAAGCTTTCAGGAAGGATGAAAAACCTAGATATCCGTGTCTCCACCACGCCGACAATCTTTGGGGAAAAAGTCGTTATGCGTCTTCTCGATAGAGAAGGTTTAATGCTCGATATGGCAAAACTTGGATTTGAACCGGAGAGCCTCAGAAAATTTGAAGAGGCTATCTTTAAGCCATGGGGAATGATCCTCGTAACTGGTCCCACAGGATCCGGAAAGACCAACACCCTTTACAGCGCCATCGGTCGAATAAACTCGCCCGATACAAACATTATGACTGTTGAAGATCCAGTGGAATTCAACCTTGGTGGGATCAATCAGGTACAGGTTCATGAATCCATTGACCTCACCTTTGCTTCAGTTCTCAGGTCATTTTTACGTCAGGACCCTAACATTATTCTTGTTGGTGAAATCCGTGACAATGAAACTGCTGATATTGCAGTGAAAGCATCATTAACAGGCCATCTTGTATTGTCTACACTTCATACAAATGATGCACCTTCGACAATTATTCGTCTAATAGATATGGGTATCGATTCTTATCTCGTTGCCACCTCTGTAATTCTTATTGCTGCTCAACGACTTGTTCGCCGCATCTGCTCTGCTTGCAAAGAAGAGATAAACATTCCACCCAAAGCCCTTCTTAACATAGGCTTCTCTGAGGAAGATGCGGCAACTGTGAAGATTTTTAAGGGAAAGGGATGCCCAAAATGCAACAATACAGGTTATAAAGGCCGTGTTGGACTTTTTGAGGTTATGCAGGTTTCCCCCGCAGTTCGTGACATGATCCTTTCAGACGCAAGTGTTGCAGACATCAGGAAACAGTGCATCGATGAAGGAATGCTTACCCTTCGCCAGAGCGGCCTTGCCAAGATCCGCAACGGTGTTACCACAATCGAAGAAGTCATCAGAGAAACGTTCTGAGAAGCCCATAGCTGAGAGCTAAAATCGAAAAACAATCCCCTGTTAAAACCTATTGCCCCGAGGCCTCTTGTCTATAGCCAGCAACTTATGTTGTTGCTAATTTCTCGTTGAGAATATCTGTAATGAACATATGACCGGGTGCGTGGGTAATACATATGTTAGGCCTGGCTTCCATTGCCGCAGCTTGAGGGGTCACGCCACAAGCCCAGAAGACAGGGATTTCTCCTTCCTTTATTGTTACCGGATCGCCAAAATCCGGTTTTTCGAGATTTTTAATTCCAATGATCTCTGGATCGCCTATATGCACTGGTCCACCATGGACAAAGGCATATCGTGATGTTATCTGAACCACCTTGACAACTTCCGCTGGATTAACAGGCCTCATGGTTACGACCATTGGTCCGTGAAAAATCCCGGCAGGTCTGCATTTAATGCTGGTCAGATACATAGGTACGTTTTTCCCTTCCTCAATGTGCCGGATTGGTATACCTGACCTGATAATGGCCTCTTCAAAGGAAAAGCTGCATCCGAGAAAAAAAGTCACAAAATCTTTTCTCCACAATTCTTTCACGCTGGTCGGGGATGCTTTCAGGTCTCCCTTCACGTACACATTATACCGTGGAGCATCCGTTCTCACATCCGCCTCAGAGGCCAGAAAATCGGGTCGGAAATCGCCGGGTTCAAGGACTTCAAGGAGAGGGCATGGCTTTGGGTTTCTCTGGCAAAAAAGAAAAAAATCAAGGGCATACTTTTTTGGAAGGATGACAAGGTTTGCCTGGGCATACCCCAAGGCAATCCCGGTTGTCGGTTTATCCCATTTGCCAGAGCGGATAACCGCCCTGATCTTGTCAGGCTTCAATGACGTGATGTCTTTAATCAACACCATTGCAGATACCTTCCGGTTTCCTTATTTACCGGACTTTTTTAAAGTCCGAGAAATGCCTTTTTAATAGACTCGGTGTTGAGAAGCTCCTTGCCGGTACCATCAAGGATCGTTCTGCCTGTCTGAAGAACATATCCCCGATCTGCAATCTCAAGGGACTCAAAGACATTCTGTTCCACGAGGAGGATTGTCATGCCAATAGTCCTGAGCTTGGCAACAGCCTCTAGCATCTCGTCTACAAGCTTAGGCATAAGCCCCAAAGACGGTTCATCGAGCATGAGGAGTTTCGGGTTGGACATAAGACCCCTTCCAATAGCCAGCATCTGCTGCTCGCCACCACTCAATGTCCCGCTAGCCTGCTGTCTCCGTTCTTTCAGTCGCGGAAAAAGGTCATAGACAAAGTCAAGGTTCCTGCTTATAACAACATGATCCTTGATGATATGTGCACCAAGCTTGAGGTTTTCCTCAACTGACAACGGTCCAAAAATAAGGCGTGCTTCTGGGATATATGTGATTCCGAGCCTCACTATATCAGGCGTGGCAAGGCGGTTTATCAAAACATCATCAAAAGTGATGGAGCCTTTTGTTGGATGAAGGGCACCTGCTATAGTTTTTAACAATGTACTCTTGCCAGCACCATTCGAGCCTACTACCGCCACAAGCTCACCTTGTTTTACCTCCAGGGACACATCATGGATTATGGGAATTCCACCATAACGTACCTCAACCTTAACGACCTTTAGCATACTTCTCACCAAGATACGCCTTTATCACATTATCATCCTTCACAATGTCGCCAGGCACGCCTTCGGCAATCTTTATACCGCCGTCCAAGACAATAACCCTTTGAGAAACTGTCATAACCATCTCCATAATGTGCTCAATGAGAAAAAGGGTGATCTTTTTTTCTACATTGAGTCGTTTCAGAAGGGCTACCATTTCGTCTGTTTCAGTATGGTTGAGACCGGAGGCAACCTCATCGAGCATGAGCAGCTGAGGTTTTGTAGCCAAAGCCCGCGCCATACCGACCTTTCTCTGCTTTGCAATGGGAAGTTCATTAATGTACTGTTCGCTTATCTCTTCCATGCCAAGAAAATGAAGCATTTCATGGGCCTCTTCTCTCGCCTGATGCCGGCTGTTAGTCCTGCAGAAAGCTCCAACCATGATGTTTTCAACAACCGTCATGCCCGTTGTCACCTTCATAATCTGGAAAGTTCTACCAATACCGGCCTGATTGGTCTGAAAAGGCTTGAATCCTGTAATGTCATTTCCTTTAAACATGACCTTACCATAATCCGGACTATAATATCCGACAATACAGTTGAAGAGCGTTGTCTTTCCAGCGCCATTAGGCCCAATAAGCCCGACAATCTCACCTTCCTCAATTTGAAAAGAGACATTGCTGTTTGCAACGAGTCCTCCAAAATCCTTCACAATATCATGAACTTCAAGAAAAGCCACGTTATTTGCCCTTCCCTCTGAGTTGTTCTACAATCCCCCATATGCCGCGGGGCTGATATGCTGACACAACCATGATGAGCGCAGCATAGATCATAAAATCGACGCCAATCAGGCCCTTATGACCACCGAGCCAACTCCCCAGAAATCTGTCGAGCGGAACAAGAAACGCCGCCCCTATAATAGGTCCCCACAGAGACGCAGCCCCACCCAACATGGCCATGAGGGCGATCTTTATTGAGAGGTCAAGATCCATGACTGATACAGGATCAATGTACAGATTGTAAACCGCCATGAATCCTCCTCCAACAGCGACAAATGCAGAAGCAATGGAGTAGGCTTTAATTTTGCACCAGCGAATATCTATGCCCAGGCTCTCAGCTGCTTCTTCATCATCCTTTATCATGCGCAGTTGATAGCCAAGCTTCGACTTTCGAAACCAGTTCATATAGAAAAGAGCGATATAGAAGAGAACCATGATGAAATAGTAATAGTAGGTGTCTGATTTGAACTGCATATAAAGAAAATCAGGGTGCTCGTGTATAGGCAGTTCTATACCCTTTGCAGCACCAACGAGCTTCCAGTTTGTAAAAATATCCTGGAGCACAAGAGAGGTGCAGATGGTCGCAATAGCAAAGTAATGGCCTTTTAGCCTGAAAAGGGGGTAACCAATCATGAAAGAATATCCAAGGGCAATCAGAACACCAATGGGCATGGATATCCAGAAGGGAATATTCCACCAGACCATTGAAACTGAAACGGTGTAAGCCCCTATGCCTACATATTGTGCTTTTCCAAGCTCAACTTGTCCGCCATAACCACCAATTGTGTTCCATCCCATTCCAAAAAGGGAAAAAAGAAGAAATTGAATCATAACGGCCTTTACAAAAGAGCCTGCACCGAGCCAGGGAAAGGCCAGGAGAAATATGGAAAACACCACGAGGACAAACCGCTCAACCCCTGAAAAATCAGTAAAATCCAGTGCGTCCTTTACTTTTTCCATCCGAATAACCCTTGAGGCCTGAAAACGACGATGATAAAATAAGCAAGATATACAACGGTAAACTTGAAGTGCGGACCCAGGAAATCAGAACCAACGAGTTGGCCAAAGACTGGAAACATCATTTCAAGAATACCGACAAGAAGGCCAGCAAAGAATACCCCTTTTATGCTCCCAAAGCCTCCCAGAGCAACGCATGCAAAAGCAATCATAACAAAGAGCAGACCCACCGTTGGGTACACATAGTAGAAGTTAATCAGGAGTCCTCCTGCCACACCAACCGTTCCGCCCCCTATCGCCCAAGCAATGGCATTCATCTTGTCGGTCTTGATTCCCATATAGGAAGCTGCCTCTTTATTCAGGGCCGTTGCTTGAAGTGCCTTCCCAGTTTTTGTTTTATTTAAAAAAGAGTAAACGGCAGCGAATGCAACAAGGCTGAGAGCGCCAGCAGCAATCTTAGTAGCGTCAAAAATGAAAGGGCCAACTGAAAAGCTCTTTCCGATAAGAATTCCCTTCTGAAGGATCCGATAATCAATCCCAAAGAGAAACTGGGCCAGATATCGGAGAAACAGCATCAAGCCAAAGGTACCGAACAACTGGGCAATGGCAGGTCCTCTGAGCAGATACTTGATGAACCAGTAGTATGACGCAAGGCCGAGAAGAACCCCCATGAGGGCAGATGCCGGAAGTGCAAAAAGTGGATCCACACCCATGAGAAGGCTCGTAAAAAAAGCAGTGTACATACCGAGCATAAGGAATTCTCCATGGGCAAAATTGACGATATCCATTACCCCAAAAATAACATTAAGTCCTAAGGCCACAAGAGCAAAAAGAAGCCCCATCAATATACCCTGCAATAGAGCATCAATCAGTGTTTCCATACATTCATCATCTCAACAATGAATCATTGTTATTGTTTATTATGGGTTTCACGTTTAACATCTCTTAATACAACCTGAGACTTTAAAACTGAAACCCATAACGAATTGACTTTATTACTTCCATCCTGGAAAAGGATAGATGAAATTCGCCGTTGCTAGGTCAAAGGGGTAAACAATTTCAAGGTCAATCTTGCCGTCTGCACCCTTTTGGTATTGTCCGATAAGACCCCTGCCCAGGACATTCTGCCCTGTTGAATCAAATTTAACCCCTGCCCAAGGCATAACGAGCTCATTTGCAGGTATATTTATCTCGTTACAGGCTTTCTGGATAGCCTTTGGATCAACACTGCCAGCTTTATTCAAAACAGCAGCCCATGCCTGTACACCTACAACCGACCTCGCTGTGGCGCCTGTCAGATCATCTCCATATTTTTTCTTGTACAGGGCATTTATTTGACCTGCGACTTTTTTTACCTTTATCAGTTTAGCTATAAACACTGTCCTTGTAAGGACACCATTGATATCAGCACCAAGGGTTTTAGCAAAATCAGCCATTTCAAATCCCGCGTTCTGGCCCCAGAAAAAGTTTGTCTGAGCTCTCATTCCCTTGAGCGTTCTTATCATAAGAAGGGAATCGGAGAGATAAGAGGCGAAGAGCATACCATCCGGCTTAGCGGCAACCAGCGTTTTAGCCTCGGAGGTAAGGTCAGGAGAGTTTGCATTATAAAGTATCCCCTTGACCATATTAAATCCGTATTCCTTTGCGTAGCCTTCGAGAGACTTTGCTACGCTTGAACCCCACTCGGTGTTTTCACAGGCATAGGCAAGATTTTTCAACTTATCTTTGGGAACAGCCGGAATGCCTTTAACCTTTCCTTCTGTGAGCCCTTTGAGAAGCTCAAAGAGGTCTCTGTTGAAATAGTCATCATGAGGGGTTGTGCGCCAAAACCACTTGAAACCCCTCTTTGTTAGTTCAGGGGATGTGGAAGAGTCATTAATCATAGGAACACCATATCTTTCTGCTACAGCGCTGACCGTCTTCGTAACTGAACTGTGGTAGGCACCCATCAACCCAGCAACCTTGTCATCAAGGATAAGGCGCTTTGCAAGGTCCGCACCTCTATCAGGTTCACCCCTGTGATCAACGAAAATCAGTTTTATTTTTGCCCCACCAAGATTCGGAATGCCGCCCCACTGTGCCATTGGAATGTCTACCCCGGGCGTCTTATTATTAATAATCTCGGCTGTAAGTTCAGCAGCCCTCTGGAGGTCTCGACCAATTGTTGCAGCAGCGCCTGATAGAGGGTAAAGCACTCCAATCTTAACTTCTTTCTCCGCAGCAAAAAGCGCTGAACTCATCGTTACCATTGATAAAAATAATACAAAAACAAAAAGAATCTGTTTCCTGCTCATCGCTATCCTTGCCTCCTCAAAAAATTATTGTGGTAATACTAATTAGATATTATTTTATCAAAATACAGAGAATTATTGTGGTAACGTCCGGTAAAATAACTCTATTTTCTGTCTCCACAACCTCTCCGCCTCATCAATCCCAATCAACTGAAAAAACACTTTATCCTTCGGCTTCAGGTGTGCCAGGCGGTCCTGGTCAGCCTTTGCAACCATCCCAATTCGCGCATATCCTCCGATAGTGCGTTCATTAAGCATAAAAATCGGTAAACCATCACCTGGAACCTGGATGGTACCTGGTAAAATACCCTCTGACGTAATGCTTTTATCCATTTCCTTTCTGAAAATAAGTGGTTTTCCTTCGAGCCTAATCCCTGTTCTATTCGATTTTGTTGAGACTATATACCATGAGTGGTCCTTTTTTTCAAAGAGTCTATTTATGGCCTCTGAGGTAAAATAATGAAACTCCGGTCCCTCAAGAACCCGCAAAACATGGGGCTGTTCCATTGCGGGAATCACTTCTTCAGGAACAAATCTTTCCCCAACAACCTTGGGTTCCTTAAGACCAATTCTGTCTCCCTTGATCAATGGCCTTCCCCTGAAACCTCCAAACCTGCATTCAAGATTCGTGGAATAGCTGTCTATCACCCTATCTACATTCATGAGGCCTGAAAAACCAACATAGTATCGAAAACCTTCCAGCACCTGCTTCACTCTGATAGTACTTCCTGTGCGTGCTGCAAACGACACCCATGGCGTTATCTGCTTGTCGTCGACATAGGCAGTTACCTGGGCGCCTGTTATTGCACATGTTGTTTCACAGTTCACCTTAACGGTAAACTCGTTACCCATAACCTCAAGGACCGGTGCACCATTTTCATTGCCAACAAGAAAGTTGAGAAGGTTGTAGGCAAATTGATCCAGTGCAGCCGAACCAGGTACTCCCACATCGGCATAGCCATTTCTTCCTCCGTCAACAACTAGTGTGAACCATGCCGAATTTATAATTTCTATCATATTGGGACAAACCTCACTAAATCACCCATTTGAAGGAGACTATATGGCTTCTTTGTCGCATCAAAAAGCTGAACGTTTGTTTTTCCAATAATCCGCCATCCTGCCGGAGACTCAAAGGAATAAATACCTGTTTGTAGCTGGGCCAATCCCACAGAACCTTCCGGTACCTTGAGGCGTGGCGTTTCAAGCCTTGGTGCGTATATTCTTCTGTCTAATGTTCCCATATAAGGAAATCCTGGTATAAAACCAACAGCGAACACTGTATATACGATCGATGAATGTATCTCTATCACTTCTTCTTCATTCAGCCCAGAATAGGAGCAAACAAACTCCATATCAGGCCCGTATTCACCGCCATAGTGGACGGGGATTTCATGGGACTTTGGTTCAGGAATCTGCACAGATGAAATATTTTCTGTCTTTTGTTTGAGGAAGGCAATAAAGTCATCATATGAGGTTAATCGGTTGTTGAAATGGATAAGACACGATTTGAAGGATGGAATAATATCTATAATGTCTTGACGGTGCAGCGATTTAAGAAAGAGGTAAAATTTCCGGATTTCTCTGTTAGTCTCAAGGTCGATGGTATTACCAAAGAGCACTCTTACACCATCTTCTCCATACCTTGAATAATCCATGTGCTTTACACAATCTCACAAAGTGGCTTTATTTCTATACCTTCTTTGGCAACAAAGTTATGGATCATTTTTGCTGCTTCAATACTTTCTGCGTTGTCTCCATGGATGCACAGGGTATCAATATCCATCTCTAGCCACTTTCCATTAATACTCGGGATACCCTTTTCTTTCACCATCCTGGTTGCCCGCTGTGCAATCTTTTCATGATCTTTAAGGACAGCCTCTTCATGCCTACGAGATAGAAGTTCCCCGTCATCTGTGTAATTCCTGTCCGGGAAAGCTTCAAGGGCAAGTCGTATCCCTTGTTTCTTGTAGTTCTCCTTCAGCTTTGACGTTCTGTTTGTTCCAAGAGTCAAAAATATTACATCGCCAAAAGCCTTTTGAATTGCCGACGCTATCGAAATAGATAACCTCTCGTCGTTGACAAGATAATTGTACAAGGCGCCATGAAGCTTAACGTGCTGGAGGGGCAAACCAAAATAGTCAAGAAAACCCTTAAGGGCACCTACCTGATAAATTATACAATGTAAAAGCTCCTGCTCTACCATGTCCATGTATCTTCGTCCAAACCCGAGAAGGTCAGGGTAACCAGGATGGGCTCCAGCCATTACATGGTGCTTCTTGCAGAGCTCGACAGTCTTTGCCATTACATCCGGGTCAGACGCATGGAATCCGCACGCAATATTTGAAGATGAAATGTATTTGATTACTTCATGATCAACGCCGAGAGTGTAAGCCCCAAATGACTCCCCCATGTCACAATTGACGTCGACACTATAGCGCATGTAACCAATATAACAGAAAAAACATGTCAGCTCAAGTTTTCAAAAAATTTGCTATTTATCAAATATATCTAATTATGGTTTACTATGTCATGAGCTTGTTTAGCCTTTTTTCCATTGGATTTATAATAGGTTTGACAGGGGCCATGGCGCCCGGGCCTCTTTTGACAATCACCATAGGAAGCTCTGCAAAACAAGGCGGTATTGTGGGGCCTCTTGTTGTTCTCGGGCATGGTATTCTTGAATTGGCTTTTCTCGCCCTTATTGTATTCGGCGTAGCAAATTTTTTAAATAATCAAATGATATTTTCAGGTATTGCATTTCTGGGCGGTCTTGTGCTTGTCTACATGGGATACAACATTATAAGAGGCTTAAAAAATTACAACCTTTCTGTATCAGATAGTGGTAAGAAAGCAGGAATGCATCCGGTAATCACCGGCATCATTGTGAGCATATCCAATCCATACTGGTTCATCTGGTGGATAACCATTGGCATGGGATATGTAATGTTTGCCAGGAACCTCGGCATGGCTGGTATCCTTGCTTTTTTTATCGGCCACATCCTATCCGATCTCGTCTGGTATAGCTTTATCTCTTATGGAGTCCAGTTCGGAGGAAGATACCTCAACCTCAAGGTCATAAAGATCATACTGTTTGTTTGCAGCCTTTTTCTTATCACCTTTGGAATATCCTTTATTATCAAAGGTTATGGTTTTATTCGATAAATCATTCCCATATTGTTTGAACTATCAATCTTGCCTGTAAGTAAAATAAAATTGTCCTTCCCAAGTACAGAAAACAGATGGCTTTCTGGATGGATACGCTCTGATTGATATGGCATGTTGTTGTGAAATAATGAACATCATGGCATAGGACTACCGGCTTTATACGTATAAGTGATGGTTCAGACACAGAAAGGAACACTTTAATGTTGTTTTTTTGATAGGCAAGCCTCTTGAATGATTTTAACAATTCAAACAATAAAGCCTTTCTTCAGCAGTTCTTCTGCATCTGATACTGTTGCCCATCGTATGGATGATCAGCAAAGAAATTTTGGTCTGCCTTGAAACCAAATTAGGTTTCCTTTACCCTAGTTATCTAGATGAAAAAGGTAGAAGAAAGTGCTTTCCAGATGATCTCCCCGAGGGCAACTCTTTTAAAAATCCTTCCCTGTTGAAGGCCAAAGAAGCCATTGCGAATGATCAACTGGTTGTATAGTATATTTTAATACATACCAGGCTTATTCTTGACACTCTTCGAGAAAAGCTCAAAGCCAATTCTAGATCCTTTGTAGACAATAAAATATACTGGAAGTGTCCGAAAATAGGTCGGGATACTGCTTCTATCTATAAAGAGAAGATTTTCCTTTCCTGCTGAACAGGTGGAACTAAAGTACAAGGAACTCTGGAAGGAACTCTGGTAGGTGGAACAGATCATCCGGAACATGAAATCCATCCGGATACCAGGTCTATCCTCAATCAAATGAAACCATACAAGGTCATACCTTCTATAGTTTTTTTGTCCTCACAGCCTGTCATGATTTTGAATGGTCAGAACCGAATGCAGGGGATGGGGTATGGGTTCCAGGCAGTAGGTGTTGCTGTCCGGATATACCATCTAGGATCTATTATGACCTTTATCATGCTCAAGAGCAGACTGTGGTGGTAAGATCGTATTGTACATTCCTATATGTCTGAAATGTCAGAAGTATTTTTGGGACCGTTAAAGAACAGTCTTATTTGTTCGTGTAGCCCTATCTGAATCCACTTTCATATCCTATATTTCTAATTGCACCTGTAGCGTCCGCTCAACCACTATCTTGCGGTAGTATGTTCAGACCACAGGCATTTTGAAAATACCTTATATCCGTCAATATCTTTGGTAAACAAAAAGATTTCGAGCTTTTACACTATCAGGTAGCGTGTACGGAATGAGATTTTGGAGAACAAAACCCTCTACACATTCAACCTCCCTTTTCATGCCCCTCAGTAGAAAAGCATGACCACCCTTTATTACGTGCCGGCCTCCTTTTGTCAGAATTGACAGTGTGCTGCCAAACGCCTTAGCGATAAGACACTGGACATTTAACGCCTCGATCGATTCAATACGACCATGAATAGGGAAAAATGTGTTAAACTTTAAGGTCCGCTGGATATGCCTTTGAAATTGAATCTTTTTAAGGGTCCTGTCGATTGAAAACACTTTCATTTCCTTATTCAGGATTTTGAGAGGAATGGCAAGGATGCCTGCACCTGACCCCATGTCGAGAACTGATACTGCTTTTTTTACATAGGCATAGAGGTAGAATGCATCATAAAGTAGGTCAACAACAATAACATCTTCACTTTTTAGACCCACGAGATTAATCTTTCTATTCCATTTTGTAAGTTCGGTTACATAGAGGCAGAGATTTTTGAGAACGTCCCCATCGTAAGGTATATCAAATGATATCAAACCATGTTTCACAGCCATTTCTAAGCCCATAGATAAAACATAGCATAATTTTTTTCTTTCTGTTATAATTCAGCAATGTCGCGTCTCATTGCAATCATAGCTTCATGCCTGGTCCTTTTTTCCTGTACATCGAAACCAGTTAAAAAATCAGAAAACCCCGGTAGTCTCTATGTCGAAGGGGTCAATCTGATGAAGGCAAAAAAATACGACAAGGCTATCAACAAATTCTCTGATGTCAGGGATAACTTTCCCTTTGATCCCATGGCGCTTATCTCGACTGTTAAGCTCGGTGATGCATATTTTGAAAGGAAAACCTATGATCTGGCCTTGATGACTTACGAAGATTTCTTCAAAGCCCATCCAGAGGATGAAAATATTCCCTATGTACTCTTACGAATCGGTGAGTGTTATGAAAAACTCTCCCTTTCTTTAGATAGAGACCAGGCCTATACCCTGAAGGCAATCGAACGATACACTTATCTCATGAACCGTTATCCATCAAGCAGTTATGCGGCCAACGCAGAAGAAAGTATAAAAAGACTCAATCAGAAACTTGCCGACCGCGAGCTCTATATAGGCGAATTCTATTACCGAACAAATCAGTATAATGCAGCCATAACCCGCCTCGAATACCTCTTAAAAAAATACCCGCACACTGTTGGTTTCGACAAAGCCCTCTATTTCATAGCCATGTCGTATAAAGCGCTCGGAGATCCTGTTAAAAGCAATGAATATATCGAGAAACTCCAGAAGGAATACCCGCATAGCAAGCTGAACAAATCATCAAACAGCAGAGGGGTGCGACAAACCCTCAAGTCTTCAAAAAAGGAATTCCCTCCAATAGACCAGAGTTCGACAAAAAGAAGAGAAATTGACTTACGCCCCCAGATTATTAAGGCTTCCACTAAAGGAGAAACTGTAAGGGTTACACCTGACAAACAACAGGCCGGACAGACTGATAAGGACAAGAGTGGGCTCGGTTTCATTGATAGGACCAAGCCTATCGATATTGTCTCTGATACCATGGAAGGTTTTGATAAGGAGAAGATGGTCGTTTTTAAAGGAAGCGTTGTTGCCAGACAGGATGATCTCTATATATTTTCAGATGTGGTTGAAACATTTTTGAATGAAGAGTCAAACGAGATATCAAAAGCCTATGCAAAGGGCAGTGTAAAGATTGTCAAACAGGATAGGACAGCAACCGCTCAAGAAGCTTTTTTTGACAATATAAAGAGGGAAATCATTCTCAAAGGAGATGTTGTAGTCTTCCAGGGTCAGGATAAAATAACTGGAAATGTGATCACTTATTATATTAATGAAGACAAGGTTGTAGTTGAGGGAGATCCTGAAAAGAGGGCTCGAGCCATCCTAACACCAAAACCCAAAAACCAGTGAAATGTTGGACGTGAAAGGTTGCTACCCCACCAGTCATCTATCAGCATTTTTACTGTTGCTATGATTGTTCCGCAACGACTAAACGAAATATTACATGGTACTTGGTTTTGGGTTCTCGCCTACCATTTTCTGTGCATAGAAACGACTCAATACGTAAAGAATTAAGGGAAAACACATTCCCATATTTCTTACGTTTGGAAATCCCAAACCTTTAACCATTTACTTCTTACTGCTTTAGAAATGGAATTTCCTCACTTTTTACATATACCAGGGCCTGGCACACCGCTATTAGATTCGGGCCTTCTTGAACGGTAATATAGTATGATGCAGTCCTCCGTGTTCTGTTAATCTCGCGCGATTCAGCAGTAAGGGTGCTGTTCTTTTTCGGTGCTCTCATGTACGTAACGTTCATATTCAAGGCCACTGCAACGTTGTCATGGCTGTTAGAGGATATCTCAAAAGCCTCGTCAATCAGAGAAAATATTGCGCCGCCGTGGGCAGCTCCATAAATATTTTCAAGCGACTCGGTAAATTCCATCTCACAGAGTGCATATCCATCGTCAACATCCTTCAGACGAATATTCAAAAGCCTGGCAAGGGGTTCTTCCTGAACCTTTTTAAAGTAAATAGCCTTCTTGCTTTCTTCCATTTCAGGCTATGACTTTCTTGAGTAGATTCTCTACATTTGACTTGGGTTGGGCACCTACAAGTCTGTCCACCACTTCCCCTTTGTTGAAGAGAATGAGGGTTGGTATACCTCTGACACCATACTTTGCAGGAGTAGCCTGGTTTTCATCTACATTCAGTTTGAGAATCTTTACCTTGCCTGCATACTCACCGGCGATGGCATCAACCACAGGTCCCATAACCTGACATGGCCCACACCAGGTAGCCCAGAAATCAACTACCACCGGGATAGTTGACTCCAAGACTTCTTTCGTAAAATCGCTGTCTGTTACTGCTGCTGCACTACTCATAGTAACCTCCTTCATGATTACAAAACTTTCTGTTATCAGCTTACAGCGAATAAACTACAAATTCAACCATTCGAATTGATATTCCAGTCTCAAAACTCTAATTTCAAGAATATCAGGGCTTTTTGATATGCATTCCCATAACAACACCGTAGTCCCACGGTTGTGTACTGTAGCTTTTCCATGTCAACACTCTGGCATTCCGATGGCTTTCCCTGTTCGAGAACAAAATGAAACTCAAATCCACACTTTTATATATGTAATATTTTTCTGTTACAATTACATCACATTAATGGGGCACTTGTTATTTAATAGCGTTTTTTCACCACACTATCAACGTGAGATTTAACAACGAAGTGTTGTCTGTTGCTCCCTGTCGTCTATTCCTTAAAAAATTTCAACCGGAGGGAATTACTCACAACCGAGATAGAACTCAGCATCATAGCCAGCGCTCCAAACATGGGATCAAGCCGTATCCCAAAAAAGGGGTAGAGTGCTCCAAAAGCAATGGGAATGCCCAGAATGTTGTAGATGAATGCCCAGAATAGGTTTTCTTTAATAACCCAAAGGGTCTTTTTGGACAGCTTGATAAGGCTGACAAGTTTTGAGAGCTGTCCCTTCATAAGTACCACGTCTGCCGACTCAATAGCAATATCTGTTCCTTTTCCCATAGCAACACCGATATCTGATGCTGCAAGGGAGGGGGCATCATTGATGCCGTCACCTACCATGATAGTAACGCCTTTTTTCTTGAAGTCTTCAACAAAGGCAGCTTTTTGGTCAGGGAGGACCCGGTAAAAAAACTGATCAATGCCAACCTTTTCGCTGATAGTTTTTGCTCCGTTCTCACTATCACCGGTAATCATCGCCACATGAATGTCCATTGATTTCAGATCGCTAACTACATCTTTAGACTCCTCTCTTACGCGGTCACTGAAGCAAAGTAAGCCGATAATACTTTCTTTGCTCCACACAAGGACAGGTGAGCATCCTGACAACTCTTCTTTGCGGTAGAGCTCTTTCACTGACACATCCAGAACTCTGCCCACATCCTCATATAGAGTTAGATTCCCAACATAATACGTAATTCCATTGATGGCCCCCTTTATACCTTTGCCAACTATGGCCTGAAACTCATCAACATTACTAATTTCAATTTTCAGCTCTTCTGCTTTTTTTCGTAATGCCTCTGAGAAAGGATGTTCAGACTGCCTTTCAAGGTTATATGCAACAAATAGGAGCTCCTCTTCTGAATGCCTACCAAGTGGTATGCTTTCCGCAAGAACGATGACCCCCTCGGTGAGGGTCCCAGTCTTGTCAAAGAGAACGTATCTAGCCCTGTTCGTAAGTTCAAGGGCTTCAGCACTCTTTATTAGTATTCCTCTCTTTGCTCCTACTCCTGTTGAAACCATAATAGCCGTTGGGGTAGCCAGGCCCAGGGCACATGGGCAGGCAATGATCAATACGCTAACAAAGGAAAGAAGCCCGTTTGTCAACTTGGGGTCAGGTCCAAAAAAGTACCAGACAATGAAGGCAGCAATACTGATAAGAATAACTATGGGAACAAAAACTCCTGCTACCTTGTCGGCAAGTCTCTGAACCGGCGCTTTTGTAAACTGCGCTTCTTCAACAAGTTTGATTACCTTTGCAAGAACAGTGTCCTTTCCTATTCTTGTAACCCTCACCGTAACTGAACCCTTACCATTTATGGTTCCACCAATTACCTCATCACCCACATTTTTATGAACAGGGAGGCTTTCACCGGTTATCATGGACTCATCCACATAGGTATTTCCGTCTATCACTTCCCCATCTATGGGCACCTTTTCTCCAGGCCTTATCAGGATAAGGTTCCCAACCTCTATAGTATCTGTTGGAACTTTTGTTTCCTTTCCTTCCTGAAGAAGAACACACTCTTTGGGAGAAAGTTCGTAAAGCATTTTAATTGCCGTATATGTCCTTGTTTTTGCTTTAGATTCAAAAAATCTTCCCAATAGGATCAGAGTAATAATAGTGGCACTTGAGTCAAAATAGGTCATTGGTTCCAGTCCCACCTTCATAACAGTGTGAGGAAAAAAGGTAACAAAAACGCTATAAAAGAACGCTGCTGAGGTTCCCACAGAGATGAGGGTGTTCATGTCGGCAGTCAGATGCTTCAGATTGAGGAGCGTTGCTTTATGAAATCGTAGCCCAAAGTAAAACTGTACGGGCAATGTGAGTATGAGCAGAATAAAGTTCTGATATTGCATATTGGGGAGCACCATCCACATAGAAAAAACCATGACAATGGCGCTAAAACAGGCTGACCATACAAAATCTCGCTTAAGCTCCGCTTCCTCTTTTCTTGCTCGTATTGTAACGTCCGCTTCAATGTCTACATCATAACCGATGTCACGGATAAGAGAAATGATCTGCTTTAGTTCAAGCTCCTTTTTCGGGACAATAACTGCTTTTTTTAACGGAAAGTTAACCCGTGCTTCTCCAATATCTTCCAGTTTATTAAGTTCTCTTTCTATTCTTGCCGCACACGCAGCGCAACTCATACCTGTAATAGGTAATTCAATTTTTTCAGGCATTTGACCCTCTCGTTGTGTAGTAATTCAACTTTCAAAATATAAAGCAGGATGGGCTAAATGACAACGTAATGCCAATACTCGCGGACATCCCTGTGAAGCAGAAACATTGATATTGCCTGTTTCAAAAAAGCAACATTCACCCCCTCAGGAGCCCTATCCTTTCCTTGACGTACGCTTCTTCCGGGAAGCTGTCTATGATCGTCGAGGCGACAACGAGGGGCTATTGAGGGTGTGCCGGCAGTGTAGGTACATAAGCCCTGGCCAGGAATTATTTTATAAAATCAGGCACTCAAAGAGGCAGGGGTATAAAAGAAATGGTAAAGTGATTTGATTGCCTTACTGGTCCTTGGAGATTCAATTTTTGACCAATCGCTCTTGATGCCTTTGAGAAGTGAAGCCTTCTTTCCATCAAGAAGTGATGAGGTTCCCAATTGCTGGTCTCTCGTATCAAGGTCCACAGCTGGAATAACTCGATAGAGCCTGTTTTCTGCATCAAACTCCACAACACCGAGTGTATGCGAAAAATCATTATAGCCTTCGAATGAAAGCCCTGACTGTTTTCTGCGCTCTACATAGTCCTTGAGGACTGACTTGTCTTTAATACCAATAGATACCCACAGGACAATCTTTTCCGGGAGAGGCCTATAACAATCAGCAGATGGAAATATGCCATTATCAAATTCCTCAGAACCCGCAACATTGTCTATATCGCAAAAGAGATTGAAGGTTTCATCCTCATAGATAAGTTTCCAGCTCCACATCATGGTAATCCTCCATCACGTTAAAATTTGAAAACACTATAATTAGACTAAAAGCATCAACCCGCTCTATGCAGGAACATACATTGAATTTTGACCTGCACTCATTATAACCCATGTACCTGGTTTTACCAAAGACATTCCATTCGTACCATGGGTGATCGAGGACCTTGCCAACACTCCATACTATCCGGGCAAAACCGTTTCAATCTTCAGTCATGGAGCTCATATCTATCATTAAATAAAATAGCATCCCACGGCTTCCTCTGGAGATTCTATACATTCTAATATCTTCTTTACCCGCCACATCCACAAGTGTCCATGTATCTTGTCTGACTTGACCATCTCTATTTACACTACATTCCAACAACTATTGCGAGTATTTGCATCTTCTAATCCTACGGGGAATGGAATCATGTCATACTTTCTTTTCTATGCCAGTCGAGTATTCTTTTCGCCCATGCTGGAAATCCTTAAGAAATTTTGACTTTCTTCTAAATCAGCATGATTATATTCTATACTCCGTAAATATAGATGCTTCGGTAGCTTCGGATATTCCTCGAGGGAATCTGAAATTAGCTTCCCCTTTCTTAGTCTCATTGTGTAGCCATATCATCCGGTTTTGAGGGAACAATTTTAGATATAAAGTCACTGTGAATTACACTGTAATATGATTGGTTTCTGATCTAGCTATCCAAATCTGTGTTCTTTTTTGCCATTCCGTCTGCTCTCTCATTATAACAATATTTACTGATGAGACATAAAACTGTTTCCTGCTTGAAAGCACCTTAACCCTCCTTGACAAAGTAATGTTGTTACCACACTATATTGGTGTGAATTTTAAACTGGAACGAGTGTATTGCTGAATGTCTAACACATACAATTTTACTGGGAGGTATGAATTATGTATACAGCAAAGGACTACTCAAAGCTTATCGGCATGGAGGGATTGAGCGATACCCTTCTCAAAAATCACTTTACTCTCTATCAGGGATATGTGACAAACACAAATAAAATCATTGAATTACTTGCCCAAATGCTGAAGGAAAATAAAGAAAACACCCCTGAATGGGCAGAATTGAAGAGAAGGATGGGCTGGGAGTTTAATGGCATGAGACTTCACGAGTATTATTTTGAGAATATGGGCGGGAAAGCCTCTCTCAACAAAGATGGGAAACTGTCCAAAAAAATGGCTGAAGATTTTGGAAGCTATGAAACATGGGAAAAGGCATTCCGAGCAGTCGGATCAATGAGGGGAATTGGATGGGCGGTACTTTACCAGGACAATACTAACGGAAGATTGATTAATTTCTGGATTAATGAACACGACGCAGGACACCCTACGGGGTGCAGTCCCTTACTGGTTCTCGATGTTTTTGAGCACGCTTTCATGATTGACTATGGCCTCGGGCGGACAAACTATATCAATGCCTTCTTCAAGAACATCGACTGGGCAGTGGTAGAAGGCAGGCTGAAATAGGTTTCTCATAATCATGAGCAAAAATTGTTAATTCAATCTATTTTGGGGTTGAAAACCTCTTGTTTTGATTGACAATTGGCACAACAGAGGCTGTGTTTGGGTAGCGTGATGAATAAAAAGAAACAATCAGTTTTTTTCTCGACAGTATACTGGGTATTTCTAGTTGCTGCTCTTTCATCTCACCCTTCTGTATCTTTCGCAGAGGAAAGTTCGGGAAATAAAACTTTCGAAGCAATTCTGAGCAATGGACTGAAGGTTATCCTTCTTGAAAATCACAAGGCACCAGTAGTAACTGTGCAAGTCTGGTACCGCGTCGGTTCACGTAATGAAACCTGGGGGAAAACAGGCCTATCGCATCTTCTTGAACACATGATGTTCAGAGGCAGCAAACGGTTCAGTGCTGAGCAATTTGTCCGCATGATTGAAGAAAACGGCGGAAAAAGCAATGCATTTACCTCTCATGATTACACTGCATATTTTGTTAACATCTGTGCAGAACGCGTTGCAATTCCCTTGGAGCTTGAAGCAGACAGAATGCAAAATGCCACATTTGATGAAAAAAAGTTCGCAACAGAAAAAAAGGTTGTCATTGAGGAGCGCAGACTGCGCACGGAGAATAACCCTCAGGCATACTTATATGAACAGATGGCGGCAACAGCATACCAGGTTCATCCATACCACTGGCCGGTCATAGGCTGGATGGAGGACCTTGAGGGGCTTACCGTTTCAGATGCATTGGACTACTATCATCGTTATTACGTACCTGCAAATGCCTTTCTTATAGTGGTCGGTGATTTTTCCCGACAGGATTTACTTCCTAAGATCGAAAAAGCATTTGGCTGTCTTCCTTCAACTCAAGCTCCACAACAGGTTGTAAGTCGTGAACCAATTCAAAAAGGTGAAAGGCGGATAGTCATAAAACGAGAAGGCCTTGTACCTGCGCTGATGATTGGCTATCATGTCCCGAATCTGCAAAATGCCGATGGTTATGTTCTCGAGGTCATCGAGGGAATACTCTCATCAGGAAAAAGCTCACGCTTCTATGATCGTCTTGTAAGAGAAAAACAAATCGCGCTCAGGGCTTATGCAGATTTTTCTCTTACTTCTTTCGACCCAGGCCTCTTTTTCATCTCTGCGGAAGTGTTAGTTGAAAAGGACTTGACAACATTGGAAAAAGCTATAGATGAAGAGATTATAAGGCTTCAAACCGAACCCGTTGCAATGGAAGAGCTGAATAAAGTCAAGAATCAATTGGAAGCGGGCTTTATCTATAGTCAGGATTCAGTTTTTAATCAGGCAATGGTCCTCGCTAGGAATGAAATAGCTGCAACCTGGAGATGCATTGATGATTATATTCCCGCTATTCATCGTGTAACACCCAATGATATTCTAAGGGTTGCCCGTCAATACATGATTCCAGAAAACAGAACTGTGGGCTATTTCATACCACTGCCTCCACAAAACATAGAATCGAACAACTCTAAAAATCTTATCGTGGAGGAGGAATACACCAGGTGAACAACGTTAAACCGCGAAGATTGAGTCCATACTGGTGGCCGTTAAACTTTATTTTCTTCCTGATATTGTTTCCCAGTCATTCTTTTTCTCTTCCTCCTACAGAGCGGATGAGTCTTCAGAACGGCCTTCGTCTCATTGTGAGCGAGGCTCACTCCCTTCCCTTTGTGACATTTCAATTAATAATTGATGGCGGCTCACGCTTCGACCCGCCAAACAAAGAAGGGCTTTCCTACCTAACTGCAAAAGGGCTTCTTCACGGCACTACAAAACATACATCCAAACAAATGAACGAGCTTTTGGATTTTATGGGCGCCAATCTCCATACGGACAGCAGTAAAGATTACATCACTGTGGGTTTTAAGGTGTTGAAAAAGGATCTTTTTCAAGGATTCCATCTTTTTATGGACGCTATTACGCTACCGGTCTTTCCTAAGGACGAATTCCATAGCGAGATACAGAGAACGCTTGGTATCATTAAATCTGTTGAAGAAGATCCCAAAGAACTTTCGGAACGGGAATTTTTCAAAACTCTATTCGCCGGTACCCCCTATGGTCATCCAGTTATAGGAACAGAGGAGTCAATTTTAAAATTAACACGCAATGATCTTGCAGCATTTCACAGCTCATATGTTCGTCCCAACAGGGCCATTTTGGTAATAACGGGTGATATCAGTCTAAATGAGATCAAAATGGACCTTATGAGCAGGCTTGAAGCATGGCCTGCAGGAAATGTTCTCCCGACTTCACATAAACAACCGTCTGCACAAAACACTAAGATACTCACCTTAGAGAGGGCAATAAGCCAGGCTAATATTACCTTGGGTAACCTTGCACCACAAAGAAATAACCCTGACTTCTTTCCCATGATAGTGACGAACTATATTCTTGGCGGCGGCTTTTCGTCAAGACTTTTAACTGAAATCAGGGCAAAACGGGGTTTAGCATATTCTATTCGCAGCACCTTTCATTTCAAGAAGCGTGTCGGGTCGTTTTTGGTCAGCCTCCAGACAAAGAATGATTCAGCCCAAGAAGCCATATCCATCGTTCTCGAAGAAATAAAGAAGTTACAGAAAGAGCCGGTGACCGATATTGAACTGGAGGGTGCCCGCAAATACCTGACAGGAAGCTTCCCTTTGCAGCTAGACACCCAAGCCAAACTTGCAGGTTTTCTCGCTCAGGTGGAGTTTTATGGCCTAGGAGAAGATTACGCCCATAATTATGTGTCCTGTATCATGGCTGTTACAAAGGAAGATGTTCAACGGGTTGCAAAGAAATATCTTAACCCGTACAATTATACCCTCGTAATTGTTGGAAATCTCAAGGAGGGAAGATTCAGAAAGTAAATCTTAACAATCCTGACACAATTCGGTTTAGGGTATAACACTATTTTTAACAACATGGAGGATGTGGAAGTGTTACATGCACAGTCTTTTTTTTACAGAAAACAAAATAAAATAATTATTGTTTTTTCATTTGCATGGTTTTTAATGTTCATTACCGTGCCTGGTTTTTCACCGGGTATTGAGCGAGTAAAATCCCCAATAGAATTAAGCACGGCCATCATTCAAGTAGCAAAGAAAAATATACCTGCAGTTGTTCACATTGGGGTAACGGGACAACAAGAAGTGGCAACCCCTTCACTTCCATTTAATGATGACCCATTCTTTCGTCGTTTTTTTGGCATACCACAAGGGCCACGAAAATTTAAAAGAGAAACAAGGGGCCTTGGCACAGGCATGATCATTGACAGTCAGGGGCATGTTCTAACCAACTATCACGTTGTAGGTAATGCAGACAAGATTGATGTACTCCTTTCAGACGGGAGTTCATTTCACGCCAAGTTAGTTGGGTCTGATCCTAAAACAGACCTTGCAGTCATTAAAATATCGGCAAAGGAACCGCTTCCCTTTGTGACTTTTGGTGATTCAGACAAGGTGGAGGTTGGTGAATGGGTTGTAGCCATAGGTCATCCCAGGGGATTGGATCAGACAGTCACCCAAGGCATCATTAGCGCCAAGCATAGGCGAGGAATCACAGACCCTTCCAGCTACCAGGATTTTTTACAGACTGATGCTGCCATCAACCCTGGTAACAGCGGTGGCCCACTTCTCAACCTTCGGGGCGACGTTGTTGGAGTAAATACCATCATTGTTTCAGGCTCAGGTGGGTTTGAAGGGATTGGTCTGTCAATCCCAAGCAATATTTCCCGACATGTGGCAAGACTCCTTATTGCCCATGGAAAAGTTGAACGGGGATGGATTGGCATAAGCGCTCAGGACTTGACCCCTGAAAGTGCAAAGAATCTTGCCACAGAAACCAGAAAGGGCATACTCATTGGAGATGTTGTAAAAGGTGGTCCGGCGGACAAGGCAGGTATCAAAAAGAATGATGTTGTAATAGCATTTCAAGGTAAAGAGGTCTCCAATGCTGCAACACTGCGAAATGAAATCTCATTGAGTCCAATCGGCAAGGACATTCGAATGGTAATTCTCCGTGGAGGAAGGAAGCAAGAAGCCACTGTCCGAATAGGAGATTCAAAAGATGCGGTTAAAGCACTCAGCACGTCTGTCCGTGAACGACTCGGGGTCGATGTGAGATCATTAACTCAGAAAGAAGCTGACAAGTTCCGGTTGAACATTAATGAAGGGGTATTAGTAACATTCGTGGACCAAAAGGGCCCTCTCGGTAGGGTTGGATTTGAGGTGGGAGACATTATCCTTGAAATAAACGGCCAATCGGTAGGTGGAATAGAAGGATTTTCTCAGATGATTGCATCACTTCGTCCCAACCAACGTATAACATTACTTGCTTTTGATCACAGTTCAGGTAATTCTGGTTATGTGAATGTGACATCACGGTAAAGTATGTATGGTGAAAATCACCCCGAATAATGGTGGCTATCTTCTATACTAGCGGTCAGATTATTTTCTGGCTTAACTGAAAAACCCCTCAAAGATGTTCCTATGATTGCAGCAAACAATATATAAAGATTCATCATACATTGCTGAAGAATGGCTTCATCATATGTAACATGCTATACTTATCAGAGATAATAAAGGAGGTTTTTGATGAAAATACATGCAAATGATGTAATTGTGCCTTTGGATGTGCCAAAAGCGTTTCAGGAAACTTATACACGCAATTATCTTGAAATTACCAGAGAGAGCGGGCACCTTATGCTCTTTGCGGGGGATCAGAAGGTTGAGCATCTGAATAAAGACTTTTTTGGTGAGGGTATCCCTGCGGACGATAATGATCCTGAACATCTTTTTCGGATCGCAAGCAAAGCAAAAATCGGTGTATTTGCAACTCAACTAGGTATTATCGCCCGATATGGGATGAGTTACCCTGCTGTACCCTATCTTGTTAAAGTCAACAGCAAAACAGACTTGGTTAAAACCTCCCAGTCTGACCCTTTCAGTGGGGAGTGGTATGATTTTCAACAGGTAATAGATTTTCGTGATAACAGTGGGCTCAAGATACTTGGCATTGGTTATACCATTTTTCTCGGCAGCAAGCATGAAGCTAAGATGCTCCATCAGGCTGCCCAGCTTGTTTATAATGCACACCAGCACGGCCTCATATCAGTATTGTGGATTTATCCACGAGGCAAAGCAGTGAGCGATGAAAAAGACCCCCATCTCATAGCTGGTGCAACAGGCATAGCTCTTTGCCTTGGTGCAGATTTTGTCAAAGTAAACTATCCGCAAAAAGAAGGCATGGAATCAAAGGAAATATTCAAGGAAGCTGTACAAGCTGCAGGCCGGACAAAGGTGGTGTGTGCCGGCGGCTCTAGTAAAGATGCAAAAGATTTCCTCCAGGAACTCCATGACCAGATTAATATAAGTGGTGCAGCTGGAAATGCAACAGGCAGGAACATCCATCAAAAACCCCTTGAGGATGCTATCCGCATGTGTAATGCTGTTTTTGCCATCACAGTTGAAGGCGCGACTGTTGAAGAAGCATTGAAAATTTATAATAACTGAGTCTTTTTTCTGTTGCATCACAGGCAGAGATACAAAAAGGAGTTTGATTTACTCTCCTAGCCTTTACAGTGTCTTTCGAATATGGACATCAAGCAGAAAGCATCCCTTTTTGCCGTTATAACTGCGTTTATCCTTGCATCGAGCAAGTTCTCGGTTGGGTTTATTTCGGGTTCACTGGCAATTATTTCATCAAGCCTGGACAGCCTCCTTGACACATTCATGTCCGGCATGAACTTTTTTGCCATCAAAAAGGCAGGACAACCGGCTGATGATTCCCACCAGTATGGCCACGGCAAGGTAGAAGATCTTGCAGCTGTGGCACAGTCTGTTGTGGTTGTGTTTTCAGGCGTCTTCATAATCTATAAAGCAGTTGAGTCGTATATGAATTCGGTAACAATTACGTATTCATTGTACGACTTCCTCGTAATGATCATTTCCCTGGCACTCAGCTTCGCTATTGTCTTACTGCTCAGACGGATAGGGAAACAAACTGGATCGAATGCCTTGCTCGCTGATGCCTTGCACTATACAAGCGACCTTTTTTCAAACTCCGGTGCTATTCTTGCAATCGCCTTAACCCACTACACCGGAAATACTTATTATGATCTATTATTTGCGATTATCATCGGGTGCATTATTATTTTCTCGGCAGTCAAGATTGCTAGAAGCGGTATATCGGGTATTATGGATTCCAGCATTTCAGAAAAGATGACAAAAGAAATCGAACGGATTATTCAAGAAATGCCATTTCCAGCTGTAGGATTCCACAAACTCCGGACCCGTCATTCCGGGAGTACCAAGTATATAGATTTTCATATGCTGTTCTGTAAAAGACTTCTAATTGACGAAGCCCATGAACTAGCGAACAATTTGGAGAGCGAAATCTCAAGAGAGGTGAAGAATGCTGACGTAGTGATACACATCGAACCGTGTAATTATGAATGTGATCTTACTGAAGCCACCTGCACAATTCGTTTAGGAAGAAAAACATGACAAAGCAGGACAGGATTATGCGTTCTTAGGTATAAGCGCTACCTGTTCTTTTAATACTGCTACCAAATTTCCAGGGGATGACACCATTCTAAAGACACTTTTGTACTTGTCGCCGTGAACAATTGTAATTTTTCCAAAGTTCAGTATAGCCCCAAGAGAGGGTTGGTAGAAATCTACATATCCTATATCTGCGAGAGGTATTCTGTAGGGCCTTTTCATTAAAAAACTTGTACAGATGACAACTTTTTTATTGGTTACATGAATGTAGGAATTGTAATATTTTCTATATGAGAGAACACCCCATGCCAAACCTATTACAACAAACACAAGGGCGGCTAGTCCCTTTGCCGGAATCCATAACCCACCGAGAACAATAAGCATGGCAGGCCCCAGGAAAAGCACCCAATGTAATTTAGCCTGATACAGAATCCGTTCACCTTCAGTTAGTTCATTCCTATAATCAGCCATATATTTCCTCGCCTTTCATCCTGTAGGTTCACATGGCAAACCCGTGGCATTGACACGGTTGTTGTAATCTATACAACAAATGCCAAAAGTTCGAAGTGGAGTCTCACACAACTTTGCAGGGTGGAGTGGGTACCCGTGAAAAATAAATCTACAAACAGGGAGGGCGTTATTGGCAACCGTTAGCGAGTCAACCGTGCCATTCATAAAATTACCTGCTGCAATCCAGATGTCAATTGTGTTACCATGCTCTGCTTTAACGCAGTCACGTGCAGTCCACCATGCCTGTCCTAGTGTTTTATGTTTATCTGGGACCTCTCGACCATATTCGTTATAGAGAAAATCAAAGTGCAGGGTCGGAAAACCTGGAGCAGCAATTCTATTTGAGAAAGATGTGATCGATGGTGTATTCATATTATCACCAACTCCATGGTCAACAACAATTGCGGTTCGTTGATGTTTTCTATGAGAGACACCAGGATACTCAAAATAGTGTCTTTTGCCCCGATCTGAATCGATAACGGCTTCTCTTCACCTCCAAACAGGCCTCTTTTCATGACAATGCCACCATCAATGCTAATGTTCATATTAATAACTTTTTTACAAAACTTCAAATTTATACTGAGAAACCCTATTTTATCGGGCACATAACAGCCCAACCTGGCAGGATGATCCCTGTTGGGATTTCCTCAACTTGGCTCGGTGAAAATAGTGGAAGATTTCTCTTGCTATACCCTAATAATTAAATAATAATTAGCAAATTGCCAGGTTATGCAATAAAGTGATCAAATGAGACTCAATAGCGATACCTGTGGAGGTCAATAATGAGAAAAAGGATTATCATTGGCGTGCAGGTTACCAACAGAATCAAGAATGCTCTTGAAATACAGGAAATCCTCACAGAATTTGGATGTAATATAAAAACAAGATTGGGTTTGCATGAGGTTACCGAAACTGTTTGTTCAACACTCGGCATCCTCATCCTCGAGATGTATGGAGACATTAAACAGATAAAAGATATGGAGACACGACTGAAGGCGGTTCAGGGTATAGTTGTCAAGAAAATGGTTTTTGAGGAGTAATTGTCTCCATTGTATTTTTGAATTGAGAAAATTCGACACATAGCTGTCGTCGTGCAGCAAGAGTTTTCCACACCTGGCTATTCCCCTCTTATTTCTTTATTTTATTTAGGTTTTTCTTGTTTTAACCGATGAATTATATGGTATATGTGTGATTTTTATCACCTTTACGGTATGAGTCCGGGTAAAACTCTATGGAAGGAAGTAGATAGTGTCAAACGGCATCGGACTACAAGTTTCAGTTGAGAACAAATTGGAAAATCAACTTGTATTCGATTTTTTCCGAACAATGAATATTGCCCGCCGAAACCTTATTGCTTACCCCAGGGGGCATACACTCGTAACTGAATCGTTTGAAAAGGTTCTCTCTGTTCTTGTGGATTTTTTTGAGCGTAGCAATTCTTTTACCATCGGAATTGCAAAAGATACCCTCATGGTAGGCACTAAAGCGCTAGATAAAAAAAACCCCGTGTTTCAGAATTTCGCCCACATTCTTTTCGAGCACGGAATTGTGAGCCTGACCTTTTTGAGGGGCCTTACTGTTGACGAATTGATGGATTTCGATCACATCATCTCCCAGAAACGGAATGATGTGCAGCATCAGGGAGGGGTAGAAGCCCTTCTTAACAAAGCCAAGGTAAGCAATATCAAAGTACAGCTAATCGACTATAAGATGTTTCATGCCCAGGAGGGTCTTATCGAAACCGGTGCCAACATAGACGATTTCCAGGAATCCCTTTTTTGGTGGCATTTTGTCCGGGGGGTAATGGATGGTACCATTAATCCTTTTGGCCTCCCCTTTGGTGAAATGAAGGAGGTTGACCCCGAGAACCTGGCTGCAATCATCAACAACCAGTTTGGTGGCCTCGGAGGTCTTTCCGCAGAAAGCTCAGACGGAAATGAATCTGTCAAAGATAGTTCCGGAGAAGAAGAAAACCTACCTTCCAGCCAATCCAATAAAAAGGATATTGGTGACGAAAGGGCAAACGAAGGCACTTTGGCGACATCGGGTCCTGGCGGAGAAGATTCTGATGGAGTTAACAGTACTGTGAAAAGACCCGAGTTTTCAGCATTTCTTGATTCAAAAAAATTCGACTTTTGCAAACTTGCCCACGATGAAACATCCACTGGCCGGTTGAACAGATTTGTGAGATCTCTCGCACCTGAGCTCAGGAAGGTTTTTATGGAGCGATTTCTTTCATCTTTTACCCACAACACAAAGGCATTGAACCAGATCATCCCAAGCCTGTCTGACGAGATCATTATTGAAGCCCTTGAAAAAAATACGAAAAAAGAACTCTATATACCCCCAAACATTCTCAATATTCTAGAGCGATTAAAAAGAGAGTCAGCTGCCCAGGATTCTAGTGAACCTGATAATCCACTTAACCGTATCTCACAAGACGAACTCTCCGAAAAATTCAACATCATTTTTAAGGAAGATGAATTAGACCGGTTCGTACCACTTGATTACCAGAAAATACTTCACGATGTTGTTCTCGCGGATACAATCTCGGCACCTGAACTCACACAGGTCCGACAATTAAAAGATACCCTCTCAAACCAAAGCATACACCTGCATTTGACTGCAGTCGTGGTTGATATTATTTCAAAGGGGAATTCCGATGAGCCACCCCATATTGTGCAAGCTCTCAAGAACTGCTGTATGTTTCTACTCTCCATCGGAGATTTTCATGGGGTATCAGACATTTACGAAATGGTGATGAAGAAAGTACATACTTCGACCATAAACAATGATGTGAAGAAAACCAGTGGCATTTTAGAGATTTTTGCCGACGATGACTTTATCGATTATGTACTTGATGGACGTGCTCAGTGGGGTAAGGAAAAAGATTTCTATATCGTGGAACTTATCAAAAAGGTTGGGGAACCCTTTGTTGAACCCTTGCTTGACCGCATGGCTTCCGAAGAAGATCGGACCCTCCGCTATTTCTACCTTGACCTCCTTGGTGAACTTGGTGCGTCAGTGAAAGGGCCTGTTATCAAAAGGTTAAAGGATAACCGGTGGTATTATGTGAGAAACCTTATAATCCTTCTGAGGAACCTCAATGATCCTTCGGTTCTTCCAGTCCTTCACAACCTCCTTGACCATCCCCACCCAAAAGTACGGCATGAATTAATGCAAACCCTGATCAAGTTCAATGATCCTGTTGCAGAGAGAATCATACTACAGGAGATGGATTCACCTGATGTAGGAAGGTGTTTAAAGGCGATCACTCTTGCAGGTATGACACGAAACAGGCTCGTATCACTGAAACTCCAAGAATTTCTGAAACAGAAAGGTTTCGGAAAGACAATACTTCCCGTCAAGAAGGCTTCTGTTTATGCCCTTGGCGAGATTGGAGATCCAACTACCCTCCCTACTCTCCAGGACATCTTGAAATCGAGAACGTTCTTCCGCCGTCACGCAGCTATGAACCTCAAACTTGAAATCATAGATTCCTTAAAAAAATACCCGGTGGGAGATGTGTCCCCTATTCTCAGAGAGCTTGCAAGCTCTGGGCCCCAGCCTCTCGTGAACCATGCGCGGACTGTCATGAAAGATATGAAGGTCGGGTTGCCATGAATTCCCGGAAACGAGAACTGATCACCAGTTTCCTCCGTACCTTCATTCCAGCAGTGACCCACGCACACCAGTATACAACCTCTCACCAATTAACCGTAGCTGCAATTAATAATGCTTACTTGCGCCTCATCGAGGCCATCGGTACGGATCAATCGATAGCATTCATGATTATCGACGACAGGATCATTATGCACGATGAACCCCTGGAAGATACCCTTTTCTCCAATCGTTTCGTCCGGATCTTTAAAAACCGGGGCATTCAACACATACGTATTTTGCAGAATATCACTGAAGAAGAGATAACCGCCCTTATCGAAGCCCTTACCAGTCGTTCTCCCCTTCCCGAAAACCTTGATTACCTTCCCAATGTCCAGCTTGGAACAGTATCTATTGGTTTCAAACCCCGGGACGGCGATGGAAGACTTGATACCTATGGGGAAAGCGCTTCACAGTTCAACACTATCCAGGTGAACAGTTTCAACCTTTCATCAGATATCTATCACGCGGTAAAGCACAACGAAAACCTCCCCCTCATGGAGATCAAGAACCTGGTAACTGATCTGATCGCAGCCATTCGCCATGAATCTTCTGTGCTTCTTTCTTTTTCCCCACTTCGCGTTCTCGATGAGTATACATTTACCCATTCCACCAATGTGTCTATTCTGAACCTTGCCCAAGCAATGGCGCTCGGAATCAAGGGTGAAGAGCTTCACGAGATAGGTGTCGCAGCCCTTTTACATGACACGGGTAAACTTTACGTACCTGAAGAAGTCCTGAACAAACCGGGAAAGCTGACCGACACTGAGTGGGAGAGCATACGCCAGCACCCCCAGAAAGGTGCTGAATATCTCCTTGAAAACCCTGGAATCCCCCCATTAGCTGTAGTTGTAGCATACGAGCATCACATGCAGTATGACAATTCCGGCTATCCCCAGGTATCTAAAGATTGGCGACAAAACATCTGTAGTCAAATGACCGCAATATCTGACTTCTTTGATGCAATGAGGACAAAACGAATATATCGAGACGACCTCGAAACAAACATTATTGCAGACCAGATGGCAAAAATGTCAGGAACCGCACTCAACCCAATCCTCACAAGAAACTTTCTTGTTCTTATCGAACAGATGATTCGCGGCTTACGTCTTTGAATGATGGGGTGGTAATTAAGTTTTGATTATTTTGAACGATAAGGATTTAAAAGGAAATGGGTAAATGAGTTATTCTGTGGAAAAGAAACCACGTCAAATAAAAAAAAGATCTAGTGTGCCTGCTACTGAAAAAACAACACTAAACCCAATTAAGCTTGGGCAGGTTCTCGTAAGGGCAGGACGCATCAGAAGTGAGGATTTGGAGCAGGCCCTCCGAGAACAGGATGCTTCAAAAAAAAGAATTGGCGAGATCCTTATTGAAAAGGGGTTTATTAAGCCTGAGGAACTTACCCATGGCCTCAATGTTCAGTCTCTATTTACTTCTTCAGGAATGTCTGCTGGACAATCTTTTGATTCAGTCCTTGAAGGTCAGTTCACCCATAAGCATGAAGAAAAGAAAACTGGAATAAAAGTCAAGGCACAGGTACCTATCCGATCTCATCTTGCGGTAATCTATCAGGCCCCATCTGTTATTCTGAGCAAGGCTGACATAAAGGCTGGATATATTATTCTAAAAAACGCTTCACACATTGCAATCAAGAGCAATGACAAAAAAGGATTTATGGTAGTTTTTAAGGGCTTAAAGTGGCCCTTCAAGGAAGCACAAGTTTTTGGATTTACCCATGACGTACACATTACTCATGACGGAGCATCGGTACAACAACCATATAAAAAAAATATACAGAATGTGGAATTGAGCTACAGGTTTATTTTGTCTGACAATGCAAAGGCAGGGAGACATCCGTGGCCTCTCTCTATTGCATTACAACCCGTATAAAAAATATATAACTGGTTGCATATCCCTGTTTTACATACCATTTCTAAGTACAAGCTTTCTACCAAATTATATCATTTCTCCATATGAGGGATATTTCCCTTGACTTTCAATGCCTTATCTGGCGGCAATATTCTCGATGCCTGATAAAAGTGGATATCTTTTCATTATAACTGCAGCACTTCTCTGGGCAATATCTGGAACAGCATCAAAGTTTATTTTTTCAACCGGAATATTGCCCATCGAGCTTGTTCAATGCAGAACAGCAGGATCTGCAATTTTCCTTGCTTGCATTCTTGGGGTTAAAAAACCTTCGCTTTTAATGATCAATCTAAAAAAAACTGGTTACTTCATCCTCCTTGGCGCTCTACTCGCAGTTACCCAATACACATACCTTTTTGCGATAAGCAAAACATTGGTTGCGGTTGCTATTCTTCTCCAATATCAGGCTCCGCTGGTTGTTGCTCTTTACATGTTTTTCGTTTTGCGGGAAAAACCTTCTATTACCACAGTTATTGCCATATTCTGCGCTTTGTTAGGTTGTTACCTCACTGTTGGTGCATACAACCTTAACATTCTTCTAATGAGCAAAACAGGGATTATCGCAGGTCTTTGCTCTGCAGTAACCTTTGCACTTTATACCATTACAAGCGAATTTGGGATGCGCCACTATTCACCGTGGACAGTTCTGCTCTATGCTTTTTCTGTTGCAGCCATCATACTGAACATCATTTATCCGCCTTTGCATGCCTTTGGCCGCTCACATACCTTTGTAACATGGTGGTGGATCTTTTTTATAACACTTTTTGGAACCATACTGCCTTTTGCTTTTTACAATCTTGGAATACAACGGATTCGACCAACCCATGCAAGCATTACGGCAACTCTTGAGCCTATAGCTGCAGCAATAATCTCCTATGCTTTCCTCGGTGAAATCCTTGAACAATGGCAGATCATTGGAGCAATTCTTGTAATAACAGCCATTGTTATTCTGCAGCAAAAACCTCAAAAAAAGATGGCAACCAATTCTCTTAATGAGCTAACAAAAACTCAGGGGCTTAAAAAGAATGTAGAGAGGTGATACACCATGAGGAACCCATTAATCCTAGGAACAAGAGCTCATTTTTAAAAACGGACGAAAACACTCCAGAAACATCTAACAATGTAAGAACTCAAGACAAAACACCAAAACATTGATAGATGCAAATGTGGGCTGTGATTAAGTAAGGGATTCACAACTATACACAACTGCTAAGTCCTTATCACTAACATCAAAAAAAATAGAAGACAGTCGCCAAAATCTCGTGAACACTAGGTGCTTGTCCGAATAATCTCCATGCGAATCCCTTTCAAAACAAGGTAGAATAAGATATTCCTACCCCTCTAGTGTGTATTCCATGAACACAACATTCAAACCCTAGGATCTGGATCAACCCTTTCTCTTACCACCATCCCTGGTGAAGTGGCTCCTCGAGAACCACCTCGCCTCCTTTACCTCAGATGTGGCGGATGAGCTTACCCTCGGTTACCGGGTATTTCAGCAAGGATAGCATCGTCCTCTTGCAAAACCGGGAAGCAGAAGCCTTTATCCCTCCTAAAATATCCGCTATGTTGTGTGCTTTCCTCTCCTTTAGCAGAAAGCACACAACATGGGTTTGAATAAAAAAGAACCCGAGACCCGGGTTTGTTTTTGGGGGGGATTAGATATCCCAAGTCTCGGGGGATGAGGGCTTGTTCTGGTTGTAACATAATTCTCATTTCAATTCCTTTCAAGGGGGATAAAGAGTATATTTCGATCTAGACCAAAAATATATAGACGTTTTAAGAGACCAGCAAACATAAACGAGGTGTCACACTCTTTAGCAGTAGACGATTAGACTGAAGATGCCATGCAGCAATGTAGCCTATTTTTTCTAAAGATACTCTAACACCAGATGTAGGTGGCAAAATTTCAGCTTTCCTCACATCACAGAAAACAATTCCTTCCTACTAACTCATTTACCATTACATTCTCAACTTTCTCAGTGTTAACGCTACTTAAACAATACTTCGTCTCAAAACCAACTGACTTTCTACTTTTAAGGAAGCTCAAAGTATCTTCTGGTGGGCTTAGCACTGAGAAGAGTAGATACGTGTAATCCCTTTATCATCGTCAAGAATTGCTGTGGAAGCTGTCTTTTTTTTGGCAATGCGTGTTCTTTTGACCATATTTTTGTCATATATCTAGAATTCTCCTCACGCCTTCATCCTGCAGGCTTATGAAAAACCTTTTACACTCTTCATGTTCAAACTTATCGTCTATATTCAGTCAATCCGATCTATAGTTCTTTTGCTGTCGAGGACCATGGTATATCCCCACTATATGACCAAAAAGGCCAAGGTAATTCCCCAGTGAGAGGGCCAAGGTAATTCCCCACTTTCTTGCCATGAAGGGATAGATAAAAACGAGTGATTCTGCCATTCCTAAAAGGATACGAACACAGGAATGGAGGGATCATGGCAAGGAGGGATATACCGATGAATGAAGTAGTGGAAACGATCTACCAGTGGCACACAGGAATGAAGATTCACCATATCAGTCTGTCGTTAGGCCTCGACAGGAAAACAGTGCGCAAGTACCTCGGCATGGCTCGATCCCTTGGGGTTACCCGGGAAGGACCGCTCCCCGATGAGGAAATACTTGCGGGTAGGCTCAAAAACCTCATGACGGAAAAGGGGGCTTGCTATGACAAACCGGCCATCCACCTCATCGCCCGGCATCATGATGAGATTCAAACATGGCTCACGGACAAGGACATGACGGGCAAGCAGGTGTGGCGGCTCTTAAAGGAAATCCACGGTATCGAGGTAAGCTACACCACGATCAAGCGCTATCTCAGGAAGGAGTTTGCCTTCGGCAGACCGAAAGTAACAATCAGGATGGAAACATCTCCCGGCGAGGAAGCCCAGGTTGACTTCGGCTACATGGGCCTCATGTACGATCCCGGCATGCAGAAGAAGAGGAGGACATGGGCCTTCATCATGACCCTCTCGTACAGCCGCCACAAATTCGTCCGCTTCGTCTTCCGTCAGGACATCGATACCTGGCTCGACTGCCACGAACGGGCCTTTGCCTTCTTCGGAGGAGTCCCGCAAAGGATTATTTTAGACAATCTCAAGTCAGGGGTGATAAAGCCCGACATCTACGATCCCACGTTGAACCGGGCCTATGCCGACATGGAACGCCACTTTGGGTTTGTGGCCGATCCCGCCCGGGTGAGAACCCCAAAACACAAGGGGAAGGTAGAGCGGGCAGTACCCATCGTACGCAAGCACCTCTTAGCAGGAAGAATCTTTTGCGACATCCATGAGGCCAACAGCCGGGCCCTTGCCTGGTGCAAAGACGAGATCGGCATGGAGGTTCACGGCACGACAAAGAAGAAGCCCTATGACGCCTTCACAAACGAAGAGAAGATGCATGTGAAACCTTTGCCGGATGCCCCCTTCGAACATCCCCTGTGGAAGCAGTGTACTGTCCATCCCGATCATCACATCGTCTTTGATACATCCTATTACTCACTACCCACCCGGTATATCGGGAACAAAGTATGGGTCAAAGGCACAAAGAAGATCGTGGAGATCTTTGTGGATCATGAACGGATCAAAATCCATCCCCGATCTCATGCCCCCGGACACTGGGTAACGGACCAGTCCGACTATCCTCCTGAGAAACTTGCCTTCCTGATGAGCACGCCCACGTGGTGCAGGAAAAAGGCAGCCGAGTTCGGCCCCTGCACAGAAGCCCTCATCACTTTTATCCTCAAGGAAAATGCAATGAGGAATCTCCGCAAGGTGCAGGCTATCCTGCGTCTGGGCGAGAAGTTTCCGGGAGAACTGGAGAAGGTTGCCGAGCGAGCACTCTCGTTTGGGAATACCCGGTACAAAAGCATCAAGACCATGCTGGAGCAAGGAGTCAGCGAGGCCCATCGGGAAGTACGTCCATCCGCCCCGTTATCGGAGATGGGGCAGCGGTTCTTACGTCATCCTGCGTACTTTGCACAGGAGGTGGCGTCATGATCGATCACCACCTCATGAGCCAGTTGAGAACGCTGAAGCTCGGTGGATTTACCGAGACCCTTGAACTCAGACTAACGCAAGCGCACAACGATGAACTCTCCCACCTCGCCTTCTTAGCACTTGTGGTGCAGGACGAGATCGAGAGAAGGGAAGCGAAGAAGCTTGAGACCCGCCTCAAAAAAGCATGCTTTGAAGAAGAAAAAACCCTGGAAGGATTCGACTTTGCCTTCAACTCCAGGATCAAGCGGGGAGTTATTACGGATCTCGCCACCTGCCTGTTTGTGGAAAAACGGGAACATATCCTCATCTACGGACCGGCAGGGGTGGGCAAGACCCATCTCGCTCAAGCTCTCGGTCATGAAGCCTGCAGGAGGGGATACAGCGTGCTCTTTATCAAGGCGGTGAAGATGCTCCGGCATCTGTTTGCATCCCGAGCGGATCAATCCTGGGAGAAGAGCCTGAAAAAGTACCTGTACCCGGATCTTCTGATCATCGACGACTTCGGGCTGACCACGCTCACGTCCCCCCAGGCGGAAGACTTCTATGAAATCGTAACGGAACGGCATTTGAAATCATCCATGATTGTGACCAGCAACCGGCCGCCTCAGGACTGGGTTGCGCTCTTCCCTGACCCGGTGATGGCCAACTCGGCGCTGGACCGCTTAAGCCACCATGCCCATCATATCATGATTGACGAAGGAGAATCGTATAGGAAGAAACTGAGTCCGAAGACACGGAACTAACGACTACCCTAACCGGGAAAAGTGGGGAATAACCGTGGCCCCGGGGGTGGGGAATTAACATGGCCCTTGACACTTTTGCTGTGCTAATGATTAGGATGCAGGGAATCCCCTTCACCATTTTGCACCA
>ENA-UPXM01000062-UPXM01000062.1-activated-sludge-metagenome-genome-assembly--contig:-NODE-62-length-124429-cov-21.971956_pt1 | contig 124429 bp, 98 predicted proteins | sample MGYA00238178_ERZ772708 | MGnify/ENA primary metagenome ERZ772708 (study PRJEB29002, sample SAMN05720212) | activated sludge metagenome | isolation source: anaerobic digester from wastewater...
GGAGTTACGATAACTTTCTACCTGTCAGGAATAGGTTCAGCAGTAGCATCCTCTCAATGTCATCTTGCAAGCTGGCTAACTGGAGCATCAAAGTTCATTATGTTCGGTTCCTGTGGCAGTCTTGACCGTACAACCACACAAGGTAGATTTATCATACCGACACAAAGTTACAGAGGGGACGGGTGTTCATATTATTTTGCAGCACCATCCGACTATATTGATATAGCCGCAAGCAAGGAACTTTCCATAATTTTCGACAAATTATCTGTACCATATATTACAGGTAAAATATGGACGACAGATTCGATGATCAGAGAAACAAAAGGACTTGTACGCAAACGTATGGAAGAAGGGTGCATCGCTGTAGAAATGGAATTGGCTGGAGTTCAATCTGTGTGCGACTTCTACAATTTGAAGTTGTATGCTTTTTTTGAAGCAGGTGACATTTTGGATACAAATGGATATGAAGCCAAAGGCTTGAACAATGCCAACCATAGTTTAAACAAACTTTATATTGCTTTAGAAACGGCAACCTACATCTGAAGTATATCAGAATTGTGAATTCTCTGTTTATCGAAATGAATAGGCCCCGACAGTCCAAGAGGATTGCCGGGGCTTGTCGCTTTTCTTTGTCTGGGGAAGCGTGTAACTTTGTAGTCGATTCAAAAACCGCTCGATATGACCGATAGATACTACGCCGCCACAAGAAAGAGTTACGACCTCCACGGCTGTACTGAACTTTGGAAGACAAACGACAGCCTTCAGTTGTGTGCCGACAAAGGAGATCCGCAAGGATTCGGGTTAACTGCCTACGTTGCCATCGACTTTGTGTTCGATGATTCTTTTCTGGACGATCAAAGGTATGAGAGCGTCCGGAGGATTACACAGGATGCGTTCAGGAAGCAATGGAACAAGAGTTTCGACGCACTGCAGAAGGCGATGCTTCACGGTGGGGAGTATTACATCCAGAAGGACGATACCGGGCATAGATTCTCGTTCCATGCCTTCCTGAGAAATCCCAGCCGGCATTACTCCATCACCTGCACCCAGGAGGAAGAATGTGCTGTGTATGAAATTGAAGTCGAGGATAACATCGTTTATAGAAGGGGAACTGCGAATCATAGCCGGGCCATCACTGAGACCACGTTCTGCAAGGCCTACAAAGTCGCTCTGGAATTCTTCTACGATGGCTCCGCCATGCCGTCCAATCACGAGAAAGTATGGGAGGTATTGGATGCGCTCGGCGGTTCTGACGAGCCGGAGAAGCCGGTGCTCATCAGCGCGGAGTATCATTACCAGACAGCCCGGGAACTGATGCTGAAGCGCAAGGAAGAAATCAAATTCCGCCTGCTCGAGTTGGATGATGTTCCGTCCAAGAGGAGAGAACTGCGGGCGGAGATGAAGGGCATCGACTACTGCGTCTCCATCCTGGACAAGAACCATTAGGACGGCATCTTCTACTGTACCGAGACGAGGAAGGATTCCTTGTGGTACTGACTACGATAGCCGGTCACGGTGTCCAGAAGGATGAAACGGCCGTGTACCTGGTATTCGTTCAAAGCGGCACCGGCACGGGAAACATAGTCGGGTATCCTGACGTGGACCGGATCTGGTCCACAAGGTTCATCCGCGAGATAATTCCGAAGCATACCAGGATGACATCCACGGCCAGGCTCAGTCAGTTGAAGTTTGGCAAGAAGCCGGTAGCGCTCCGGTGCAGGCTCCACCCCGAGAATCACTGATACAGGTATCATCAGCGTACCGTCTACGGCCGTGGCGTTGGATAGCTCGATGGCATAAGGAGGGAAGGATTCAAAGCGCTGCGGCTCGGGAAGATGCTCGTCTCCCAGCGTGAAGAATCCGTGGTAAGCCGACACGAACAGATTCTGGCCGGAGATATGCGCCAGGTGATCGAAAGGAGGCCGATGCGGTTCCACCTCCGCCGCGAGACTGTTCCAGACGAGCTGTGTAGAGTGGGGGACAGTCCTCCAGGCGGCCAATGCCCTGCGATGCACGTCCAGATGCTCCAACTGGCCTGCAGTACCGCCATAGACGGGATGCGAACGCTTCCGGGTATAGCACTTGCCATCCCTATGATACCAGGTGGTATTGCCTGCGGAACCGTAGGCGTCATTCACAAGTATGGATGGACGAAATTGGGGCATAGCCTAAGTTTACAAGTTTTGGGTTGAGAGGTAGCAAATAGGAACCTCGGAGCCAATACAAAGGTACCAAAAATCAGCGATTTAACCAACATTCAAAGCACCCGCAGCGGCGGGAGCCGCTGCTTCCCTGATATATATTTATACCCTTTCTTCGCCGGTCGCTCGAGGGTTGTCGCCCGGTGTTAGCACCGACGCTGAATCGAAGGACAATAGGGTGGCCTATGGTGCTGTCCAGTCTCTTAGTCGCCGGGGTGGTGTGCGAAGGGATTGCGGGTGGCGGCTAAGAGTCTGGCAGTGCCATAGGACGCGGAACGAAGTGGAGCGTGTCCGGGGAGGCGGTCTGGCGTCGTGGGGGCGGCTGGGCTCTGGAGCGGAATACTGCGGAGCCCGTCAGGGCGGAGCAATGGAGCGGAGGAGACCGGACGCGAAGGGTGGACAGACGGCCTCACCGGACTGAGCCGGGACGGCTCACTTGCCCGGATAGCGGTACGACGTTCGCGGCAGCGTATGCTGCCTGGCATTGAGGCTCCGGCGCAGTCTGTGGCGGACTTGTTTCGACACTGTCTGCGCCAGCAGCCGGAACGGCTGCCTCCCGGCTGCCCGGAACACTTCTGTCGGGGTTTACCCCGGCAGAGGTGTGGAGGAATAGCGGCCGGGGATAACCAAGCCGTAGGCTTACCGAGGAGCGGAGCGGAGTAAGCGAGGCTGGCGGCTTGTCCGACTGCCTCGCTTACGGAGAGAGAGCGACCCAGCACCGGCAGGTGCCTAAGGCGGCAGGATGCCCGCACTGCACCGACGCTGAATGCGAGAGATGACGGTCGAGAAGCACAGACGGTCTTCGTGGCGGCACTTTGCGCCCACGAACACCACCTAAGCCTCCTGTTGAAGAACGTAGCGGAAGTTGTGGTCTCCGGAGCTTGCGGAGGAGACGACAACTGGAGCGGGGACGGCACGGCACTGACGGTCCTACGAAGACGCGCAAAGTGCGGAGTGAGCGACGGAGGGGAGGGGTGGTCCCCTCCCTGAGCGAACTCCTCTCCTGCCGCCGCCTCGCCCGGGAGTTCGGAGGTAGAACCCTCGCAACTTACTGACGGAGCGTACTTAACATAATCCGGATTGTGCTAACCCGCAGCATGCAGGACGTTGGGGCGGGGCAGTGTCCCGTCGAATAATGATGCCCTTCAAGCGGGTGATGCCGGTCGAGCGAGGAGTTACACAATCCCGATGGGATTATGTTAATGTTCGCGGATTCGGGGCAGGGACGGCCGTGCTGGCACTGCGGCTCCCGGGCGTTTATGCTCTCCCCTCGGGGAGCTGGAGGGGGACTGACCAGCACGGCGAGCTGGCGGTTGTGGAGCAAGCGCAGCGAGCGGAACAACCGACTGCTGGCCGTGACCTTCTTTTCTTAATGCGCGAAGCGCGCCGCGGAACGGCCGCGAGTCTCTGACCGGAGTGGCTTTGCCCGTAGGGAAGAGTCTCGCAGTGGAGCTGGCACAAGTGGAGTTCGTAGGGGCGCTCTGTGCCCCGGAGGACGGAACCAAGCCTTCTGAACGGAGCTTTAGCGTAGTGAAGAGGGCTTGACCGCTTTATTGTTACATCGTGCCCAATCCCTGCAGCAGGTCCATTAATGCTTCTTCTTCAGTGGCCACGTATGGCTTTCGGGATAGAATCATCCTGGCAATCTTGACGCCATCATCGACCTTTGTGATTTGCTGGAAATATGGCTTCCCGAACTCCGGCCAGACCAATTCGGCCTTATCTCCCTCATTGACCAATTCCATATAGACGACTACTTTCCAACCATGATCGGCCTCATATCTCTTGCAGCCGTTGACCCTGATTTTCATTTCGTTATCCTTGACGGTCACGGTCCCTTTCTCAAAGTCCATGTCAATCTTGGTGATTTCGACTGACGGAATGCGCATCTGCTGGGATACGATGGCGTGGTCCTCATAGGAAATGTATCGAGGCGTGGCGTAGATTTCAATGGCCTCGACGTACATACGACCGCTATAGTTCAGCGGATTTGTGCTTTGGGCGTGGCCCAGGATGCCGGATAGAACCAGCATCACGATAAGAATTGTTCGTTTCATTGGATGAAGTATTATTAAGATTGAATTTCAGCGGATTCCTCGTGGACTTCAACGAGGATGACAGGGAGTCCCATGCCACCAGACAGCCCTTCAAGGCGACTGGTTATCCATTCTTGACCTTTCTCCGGGCGGTCTTTGAAGAACTTGGCGGTCAGACGCTCTGCTCCGCTGATGATGAGGGCGCGGACGAAGCGGCGGTTGATGATGCCGGTGGCCTTGCGGTAGACCACTTCAAACTCGGGGTTCTTCTGATCCAGGACATATACCCTGCCGACTGCCTTCTCCTGAGAAATCAAGGATTCGATGGTCTCTTTGTGGCCGTCCAGAGAGACGCAGAGGACGGAGGTGTTCCACTTCTTGCGGAGGTCATCGGCCATCTGGGCAACGATGAAGGATTCGCTCACTTCGTCAGTGGCGTTGATGCGCTGTACACGACCTTTTTCGTAACCGGGGATTTGATTGATTATTTCTGCCATATCTTACTTTTTTCGGCAAAAATAACCGAACCTTCGGCAGAAATTCGGCAGAAGCTAAGAAATAGCGTTAAAAACGGAAATATTTTGGCAGGTGGTGCTGCCCAACTGGAGCTGTTGTCCCTCAGTTGCGTGAATATGGCCGAAGAGATGCCACTTGGGTTTTGCCTTCAGAACGAAGTTGAGTATCTCCGGGGAGCCCAGATCTTCATCGAGGACGCCGTATGGTGGATAATGAGTAACAAGGATGTCAAGATCGATGGGGATATCTTCATCGGCAATCCTTGCGTTCCCGGAAACAGTGCCGATAATTACACCGTCGCAATCCTCTACGGCATCCTGCAAAACAGTGATGCCGGCAGCCTCAAACTTGCGTATGATGTCATTGGCTTGGTTCAGGTCAAAAGATAGTTCATGGTTGCCCGGGACAAAGAGTTTCCATTTGGCCGGAAGCGCCCCGAACCAAGAGATGAAATCATCATACTCGACGCCTTTTAGATCATCCTCCACGGCATCACCGGCACAAATGACAATATCTGCATTCTCCGGCACCTGCAGGTGGCGATGATTGCCGTGGGTGTCGGAGAATGCGAAGATGGCCTTATTACTGGTCTTGATGAGCATCGTTATATGATTTCATCGAAACGATAGAACTGGCGTATGCTTTCAGGTAGATTCATTAAGAATTTGTGGTTCGCTTCTGAACCGAGAACGCTCTGATACGTCATTAGATTGTTGATAATGAGTCCCTTGCCATCTTCCTCTGCGCAATGAGCAAGCCCTTTTTGTAAAATGCTATATGCATCTTTATAAGATTGGTATTTATCAGAAGCCTTAGGAACTCTATCTCCAAATTTGAAGAGGATTTCTCCAAGAACGACCTTCTTCCCGCTAAAGCAATCCTCTCCTTTCATCAACTCGGTGGTAACGCCGAGATAGTGGGAGATCATCTGTTTGACTCCCTCGTTATAGAAAGACTTATCTTCTACGCTATCAAGAAAGCGCTTTGACTCCTTTTCCACTAAATGGACACCAGCCTCTTTGAGTGTGCCTGCTAGTCTTTCATAAATCTTGTCATAGTAATCAACCTTCTTCACTTCAACAGGCTTGCTCCCTAGATACTCAGAGAACTTAGATTCAAGGTACATAATGCAGTTCTCGCCTAATAGGACCACATCAACATTGGAGTAATTACCACTACCAGGACTTACCTCATTTTTAACCTCAAATCGGCTCTCTATAAATTTCTCCTCTTTACCATTAACCGTCAAATAGATGGGGTTGTCTTTACTGACCGAATAGAACACCAGTAATGATGCAAGCGATGAGGAGTGAAGTGTCGTAATCTTATTAGCCTCTTGTCCATCGCCGCTGATAGCTTGCACGAACTTGGAGCAAAACGTCGGATCGTCAATCTTGAAGATATCCTTTATACAGTGTCCAGCAAAAGCGAGTGACCAAGGAGACTCTTTGCCCTTGGAATAATTCGATTTTAGCTGTACGTTACCGGAAGTAAGGAACGCGTTGCCTTGAAAAAACTTATACAGGCCTTTTGATTTGGCAGATTCGTCCAACCTCTTGCTATTGCTCATCATCATAATAGGTGTTTAATTGATTGATCGTTTCTTTGATTGCTGTACGAAGCGTTTTCGGTTCCAAGACTTCAATGGTATCACCAAACGAAAGAATATCCTGCTTAAAGTCATAGTCAGGAGCAAGGTTGTAGGCAAAGACGCTATGGTCACGGTGTGTTTCGATCTCTTCCTGGCTGCTATGCAGTGGAAGGGAGCGGAAGTAGCGAACCTGTTTGCCGTGGACCTTCAAGAGGACCTGCTGGCTCTTCATATCGTCATACTTGCGCACTCCGTATAGAGACTGGAACCAGGCCTTGGCATCCAGACCTTCCGGTACCTTGAACGTATCGGGAAGTATCTCCACCTCGAGCATCCGATCAAGCGCGTACATGTGTGGTTTGAAGTCCTTGTCGTAATCCTTATGGCCATACAGATACCAACGGCGCTTGAATTCTCTGATAAAGTACGGCTCCAGCTCGAAGGTCCGTTCCTCGTCCATCCGGTAGCCCTGGTAGCGAACCTTCAGCTTCCGATTGTCACGGATGGCCTGGATGACGGTGGTCAGAAACTGGTGGCTGGAAGGCACATTCTCGAAGAAGATTCGGTCTTTCATGCCAGCGCTCTCGTTGAGAAGGGAGTTCAAGCTAAGGGCATCCAGCATCCAGGCGCGGATACCTGTGCCGTCCATATCTTCTTCGTTGACGATGCTATAAGTGTTGTCTCTACGGTCGCAAACAATCTCGATACCGAAGATGTCGGATATTGCTTCAATATGATTCGCGAACGTGCGCGCGGCAAGGTCACTGCCGAATTCGTTTACCGTACTCCGCCTCCATAGTTGCCTAAGTTGAGCCAACGTCTGCGGCCCGCGGCTCTGGAGCGTTTCCAGTAGCCAAATGTAAGATTTGAAATAATTCTTTGCCATATCTGACCACAAAGATAGCCATATCTTCGGCAAAATAATGGCAGAATATAGAAAAAGTGCATTTGCCTGAATCTTGCCGAAGCCCCGATTACCTTTGTCGCCAGAAAAAGAATAAGAGTATGGAAATAAAGCAACTTGAGCCAAAGGACAAAGTGCTCACCTTCTTTGGGGAATTCAAAAGCGCAACAGTGGAAAGCGCAATCAAGGAAATCGTCAAAATCAACATCTCTGACCAGGAATACCTGAAACAGTGTCGGCAATGGGCCATTGATAATGGACAAGATCCGTCGCCGGCCAAACTTACGCCAATTGAATTCTATCTCTCCACCTATGGCGGTGCATGCTATGATGGTTTAGCGCTACACGATGTCATCAAATCATCAAACACACCTGTTGAAGTGATTTGTACAGGGAAGATCATGTCAATGGGCGTCATCGTCGCCTTGGGCGCTAAGGTGCGCAAGGCGTACCGAAATACAACCTTTATGATTCACCAAGTATCAGGCCTCTCGTTCGGAACACTCCGGGAGATGGAGGATACCGTGGCTGAAGCTTCCCGTATCAACGAGATTCTTTTCAGTATCATTAAATCCAAGACGAAGGTAACTGAAGAGCAGTTGAACGAGGTCCTGCAGAAGAAGAAAGACTGGTTCATTACAGCCTCAGAGGCCCTGGAACTTGGGATTCTGACGGAATTGCTGTAGGAACGTCGACAATACTACTAACCGAACGTTTTCTATGATAAGATGGCGGAAAGAATGAGGATGCCCAGGATGATAATGATCCAGATGAAGGACCAATCGACGTCTTTCTTCTTCCTGCCGGTTGCCTGAACAGCCGGTTTGGGTTTGATCGGCTCCGGCTGGAGTGAAGGATTCGATGCAATTGATGCCATTGCTGCTTCGGACGGCAAGTAATGCTCCCGAACGGCGGCCAAGAGTTCCTTTGCCTGCGCAATCAGTTTCTCACACTCAACGACTTCATCTTCCAGTTCCTCGCTGTCCTCGAAATCGCCTGGATATTCTTCTTCTCTTTCCTCATCATCGTCAATGGCCTCGACCGGAAGATTGGATATGAGAAAAATGACATCGGCCTCTATCTCGTTCAACTTACTTTCCAAATCGACGGGGTCGAAGGATAGGTCGGTGAGATAGTCTTTCTCGGTCAAGGTCGTCAGGAACTCTACTCCCAGACGAACTGCTGCTGATTCATTCTCGTACATAGGCGTCAGTCAAAGATTTGTTCCCATTCCGCGGATAGCTTGTCCAGGTCGCCCCAGCCATAGTTCTTGTTGCTCCCACTGGTCTCCGGTAAGCGCAAAACCTTCACATTGGCCAGTGCAGGATTCTTTTTCAAGTCTCTCTCGATCTGCACACCGAAGTCGTCATATTTCCCGAAGCCGTTGATGGCGACGACATTGATGGACGGATGCTTGGCCATGAAGCCAAGTATGTCGTTGGGCTTACCATCACGAATGTCTTTGTCGTTGCTGCTGTCAGGGCGAATGGCGGATTGGTAGTAATCCCACAAAGCGATGTGATGTTTGGACAGAAATGCTTGCTTCTGCTCATAACCAATCGGCATCTGTTCTCCTTTGAGACGGCTTAATACCTCCCAGATGCGGTTGGAATTGGAATAGTAATACTGCTTATGAGCCAACGATTCGCCTCCCGGGAGTGTGCCGAGAATTAATATCTTCGGCTCATCACACATCAGCGGAGGGAATCCGAAGGTCCTTGCAAACTCCAAGTTCTTTTGCTCGCTTTTCTTGTAGAATCGCCAAGGTTTCAGGTCTTGCTCCTTCTTCTCGTCTTTCAGGTTGAGCCTGGTGCTTTGTATGATCTCCTTCGGCTCAGTAGACTCTTCGTCCTTCCATATCACCCTAAGGCCTTCACCGCTGAAACTCTGCTCTCCGAACATATCTTCCCAGAGATATGACGGATGCGTTTCGACTTTGCCGTTGTCCCTTCGATATGATCTGATAAGAAATGAAGCACGATACTCCTTATCTGGATTCTCGAAAGTGACATCTATGCCAAAGGTATGCGGATACAATGAGCCTTTGTTCGGGAAATATGGAACATCGTATTTGCCGGTCTTCCTATGAATCATTTTCTTATCCTGCATCCAAGCTTCTTCCCGAGCCTTCTCTCCATAAAGATAGAACTCAATATCGACGGGATAGATTCTCGTCTTTTTGTTCACGAGGAAGTAGCCACCCCAGAAAACGACTTCTGCTATCTTCCGGAACTCCTTAATGATGGTCTTCTCATTCGCCTCACGGGCGTTGAATTGTGTCAATACTTCTTCTAAACGTGTCATAAGGTTGCAGGGCTAAACGTTAAGCTTCCTCCGGTGACCATTCGGGTTCATCGGCAAGGATATTCCAGCTGACGCAATTGAGGGCGCCGCCGTCCTTGATGATGTCCCAGCAATCGCGTACGAGACGAACATTGTAATCGGGATAGAACTTCTGGATCTGCTCGACGGCCATCTGGTCTTCTTCGATACCAAGCCCAGGCACAAAGATACATTTCTCCGTCTGCAAGAAGTTGATGTACGCCCAGTTGATCTTGAGGTGCTTGTTGGTGCCGTAGCGCAGTTCTTCCACGGTGAAATGCTCGGACAGCTCCTTCCGCAGTTCTTTCCCCAGTTTCGGGTCAAAATCGGCATAGTTGTTCAGGAGGACGCGGTTTCCGTCGATCCAGCGGACCATTCCGTCTGCATGGCCATAGCGATCATATCGGTCTCTGGAAATCAAAACGATCTGCGCTTGGAAGTGATTTTCCAGCTCTCTGAGCAAATCCTTATAGAAGCGCATCGGGTTCTCCTTGATGATTTTGTCGGTCATAATGACCTTGTCGCCACACTTTACCACGTTGCCGCCGTCCATAATGATGTCAGTTGTGACGCATTCGAGGTTCATTTCTTTGCAGATGCCCTTATAATCAGGGATAAAGTCCTCGAATCCATAGAGGTAGTCAGGGTGATATGCATACTGCAGGAAGCGGCCCTTATCGAGCTGGATGGGCATATAATCCCGCGCCCAGATATGCTTCTTGGACTTGGTGAGAGGAAGAGTATGCAGATGGACACGCGCAGAGTCGAGTTCGTCAAGAATTCTCTTGAATGCGGGCATATAGTGCTGCAGGCCTTCGGCCAGGTACACAGCGTTGGTTTGTTTATCCGAGATCATATAGGTTATTGTATGCTTCAATGTCAAATCCGTGTTCTATAGCCAGGTTCTGCCAAGCATCGGCCTTCCTTTCGTCCTCTTCTACTCCCAGGCCGAACCTGTAGCACCGGGAGACGTTGAATTCGGCGCAGGCTCCACCGCCATGCTCTACCGATTTCATGAACCACTCATAGGCCTTTTTGAGGTCTTTTTTGACCAAAATGCCGGTTTCATAGCTCAGGCCAAGGTCGTTCATCGCTGTAGGTTCGCCACAATCTGCTGCCCAGAAGCAAAGCCACATTCCCAGGCTCTTGCTGATTTTGTTGAACGTGTTCTCCAGAACCAGTTGGGCATAATTGGCGGCCGCGTGGATGTTCCCTTTCCAGATGGCCTTCCACATCCAGAACTCGGCAAGCCGGAGGTTCTTCTTTACGCCCGTTCCCAACAGATAACTGAAGGCGTAGTTGTTCATGGCATCAGGGTCTCCTTTGCGGGCCAGCTTCCGGTAGATTTTAGTGGCGGTGTCATAATCCCGCTCGCCGAACCATCCGTGACAAAGACCATAGGCCAAATCGTTGCCAGCAGCAAAGTTACCCAATTCATAGGCTTTTTCCAAAAAGTGCCTGCCCATCACGGGATTGTCGTTGGCCAGGAAACTATACGCTTCCTTGTACATGTACTCACCTTCATTCTTCGGTTCAAACCCTTTCAACTCGTTTGGCATTGACATCAGACTGGTGGTCCTTCCGTCGCTCTGAAAACCCCGGTCTCCCAGATCGGAGTTTCTGTCTAAAATTAAATCTAAATCAATAATATTCATACACTTATGCGTTTGTTTCCGCAAAGGTATGAAGCCAATTTCGGGAGGGCAAATCTTTTCTGTTAAAAGATGTTAAAGGTTATGAAAGAGTTATTTATAGCAAAACCAAGAACTATTCTTCATCTACTATTCTTTTAGCATAACGCCTCAGACTTTTGGGCAGGTGGAGTTCGGCTTCGACCTGGGCAAGATTTCACGATGCTTTCTGGCCTGTTCTCGGGCGTATTCGCGGCTCTCGCGGCGGAGGGCAGTCCATTTGTCGTATTTCTCCTTTGCGGCCCGTAAATCGGCCTCTATGCGGTCGATGGTGGCATCTGTATTCTTGCCGAGTTCGCATTCCCAGACGGTGATGACGGTCCAGGCGAGGGTGTCGAGGCGCTGGGCGTTGAGTTCGTCGCGGGCGATGTTGCGGGCTATCTTTTCTTTCCAGAATCCGGCGTTCGTCTTGGGTTCGACGTACTTGGTGCAACCGCGGTGGCCGTGCCAGAAGCAGCCGTTGATGAAGATGACGGCGCGGTACTTGGGCAGGACGAGGTTGCGCGCTCCGGCACTACGGCTCCCGGGCGATTATGGCCCCTGGGGGCGGTGGGGGATAAACCAGCACGGTGAGCTGGCAGTTGTGGAGCAAGCGCAGCGAGCGGAGCAACTGACTGCTGACCGTGACCGCTTTTCCTTATTTCTGCGGGGAGGGCGTCAGCAAGTTTGTGGGCGGCTTGTCCGGCCACAATCTTGCAGCGAAGGGTGGCATTGAAGGTTGCCTTTCCGGGCGGCTCGTCCGTCCCGGAAGGGCAAGTACCGCTTTCCTTATCGGCCCACATATCGACACCGTCCGCAATCGGCCTTTATCTTCCCATTGGCACTGCGTATTCTGCGTATTTCGCGCATTTTGCGCAATCCGAGCATCTCTATTACAAGAACCAGAGGTTTGTTTTGCCGAAAGCGGGGAGTTCTTCTTTGCGGAAGTGAGGAACTATCTCTGCGACCATCTCCGGGTATTTGATGGTGATGGGCAGATTCTGTTGCTTAACAGACTTCCAATACATCCGGCTGAACTTGTAGACCTGGTTAAGAAGGGCACGGGCTTCGTCCATGCGCAATTCTTTGTCCTCGGGGGCCGCGTTATTATAGACCTTCTTCAGTTTCAATTTGACTGGGAAGAGGAAATCGTATCTGCCAGGCTTATCATAGCGGGCATTGTTATACAACAAGAATTCGTTGTACGAGAGCCTGACTATAGTGCCGCTCTTCGGCATAAGGCCAGGGTCTTCAGTATCGAATCCGACATAATCAGATGCCTCAGTTTTATTGATGGTGACGATATATACCGGGATAGAGAAACCGAGTTTATACAGCATATCCGTAATCTTCGCAGAATCCCTTTCTTTCATCGTCTTATAATAATGAATGATTACACGGTCGGGATTACCGCTCTCAATAACGAAATGGCCCAATGCCTTACGAATATCGCCCACAAGGCTGTCAAGGTCATCATCTCGATAGCAGTCGAAGTTCTGGAAAACACCTTCATTATTGAAGCAGAAAGCACTACCAATGTATCTCTTACCAATCTTCTCGGACTTGAATGCCCCGACACCTATGATAACGTCGTTACTTTTCTTGCGTGTCTGCAACTGCCAGGGGATGCCACCTATCTTGGCAAGTATTGCGGTTTTGATATTGGGAAGATGGAACTGGAATGCATTCTTGCCAGGGTTCTCGTTGTAAATAGCCTGCGAGGTGACCCCTTTCTCCAGCAGCATTTCCTTGACCTTGAAATATATGTCGTGCCTCTCCGGGTTAGGGTCATCACGATCTACTGGACTGATGTAGAGAGCCACGTAGAAGGCGTTGTCATCCCACTGCTTCTTTGCCAGGCCTGCTCGTATGTCCTCGACAGCGGTCTCAACTGATTGAAAAAAGATGCTTCCATTCTTGTCAGTGTTAAAAGGCTGCAGGATGTCGTCCGCAAGCGATTTGTATTTCTGAAAGTACGCACCGGTGGAAGGATTCTTTACCATTCCGTCTTTCAGAATGCAGTAGAGCGACCGGCAAACATCCTTCTGACTCTCTTGAGCGATGAAAAAGAAGCGGACGTTTGTTTTTTCTGTTGCACTGTACGGACCGTATCCGCCTCCATTTCGATTGCCGAATAAGCCGGTGTACGGGTCGAAACTAATCTGGCTGCGGCCGAAGAGCAGCACGTTGGAGCCCTGTGTTACCTCGGTTAGCTTGTCGTCAGGCACCGTGATGAAATCATTGCAGGTTATCTTCAGTACTGTGGAGTTGAATTCTTCTGTGTATAGATACTCTTTTGCGAATGAACGAATCTTGGGCAGGGTGTCGGCATAGCGGTTAGGAATCTTCTCATAATGCTCAATGACACCGAGTTCTCTGGACAGCTCCTTGTTGACGACTGGAAAGATGGAGGAGATTTCTCGTTTTTGCTCGGGAGTGAGGTCCCTTACTTTAACCACTTCGTCTCCAACAATAACCTTATAGCGTGTTGCTTTGAGGTCAAGGGCGGAAAGGGGTGTGTCATATACGATGGAGTGCCCATTGTATGACACGAGCAATTCCCATCCTGAAGTGACGGTCTGGTCTTTGGGTACAATGGAGAAACGGAGGTACTGCGTGCAGCCTTCCTGCTTTTGTTCTGAGTCCTCAATCCAGACTTCGATGTTGTCTACGAAATCATAACCGACAATGGCACGTTGTCGGAAATAGTCGTAAAGACGTTGTTTTAAAACGCTTTTAGTCAGATCCCGATCAGCACCAAGGCGGATGCGGGCAAAGTAAGAATCACCAAAACACTCACGAGCGTTGCTGGTGATGGAGAAATAGAGACGGCGGGTGGCGGAGAGGGTGGGCTCAGCAGCCCACAGTTCGGGACACTGGTCTTTGAATAGACTCCGGATGTGTCCGTGTTCTTTTCTTTCTCTGTTCACCTCAAGGTCGATTACGTCTGTGATAAAATCGACCGATAAAATGTTGATAATCATAATGTTTAAAAACTTAAATTAAACACTCGGTTCGAGCCTCCCGCGAGAGGAGACCCCAGCTTCTATATTGTTCCCATTATTGGGAGAATAAAAACGATAATTGGCAATAAATAACAGCCTACAGGATGACAAAGAACTATACTACTGCTTGTTCACAAATATAACGTTTTATTTCGGTAAGAGCAATTTTAATTACGGAACATATTGCTAACCATAGTATGTTGATAACTTTAGTTAGCATATCTACCTTTGTAATTAGTAAATCAAGCAATTACATAATGGAAAAAGAACCTATTCTCAAGGCTTTCGGACAGAGAGTTCAAGAGCTTAGAAAAGAACGTAATCTGTCACAAGAACAGCTTGCTGACTTGGCTGGTGTACATCGAACATATATCGGTATGATAGAACGTGCAGAAAAGAACATTACCCTCTGTAATATCGAGCGCATCGCTAAAGCATTGAAATTGGACATCAAAGATTTATTCTGATATGGCAACAATTCTCCCAGTTACTATTAACGAAAATTCCAGAGCGGATTATAGGCGTACTCTAACAGAGCTGTTTCTAAATGAGCCAAACGGTGCTGCTGGCGCACCAAGCAATTTCGAATATAACGTAGAAACAGATAATGCTGGCAACCGGATTTATTTGAAGAGGCCCACGAATCTTAATAAAGGTTTCGACTTTGAGGTACGTGTTTCAAATCAAAGATTTAAGCATGTAAGCAAAAATGGCCGTGTATCCCATAGCAATAGGCCTTCTCACGATAATATCTTAGATGACCTTGCAGCGAAGAAGGCAGAAGACCCTGCGCAATATTCAAGTCTTCGTGCTATCATAGACCGTATTTTTAACTGCAACGAGATTGATCCTTTGGAGTATAATGCGTTTACCTTCCAGAGTGGCTATCCTGTTGACATGATTTGCAAGTGTATTAAGTGGCTCTTTATTGAACAGGATATAACATACTGGAATTGGAGTGGTCGCAATATGCTTTACAATGGTATTAGAAGCATTTAGCATTTTGCCTATGTATAATCCAAAGTATTTCATTGACAATGAGATGTGGCAGTACCGTGATCCTAAAGGTCCTGCCATTCACACCTTTGTGGCTTCTGATGGAACAGCAATCGGTATCTTTCAAGGGAAAAAAGGAGCACGACCCGATCTGGATTTCCGCGTGAAGATTCTTCAGCCAAAACCTGATGCGAAGCCATTCCTTCTTCCCCACGACGAATGGGTAGTAGACTTACTGCTAAAAGCACAGCACCACAAAGATGCGGTTGTTCGTTTACTGGACTATTATCTTGAGTTCTATGAATCTTGCAAGCCTTTCGACTCACTGGAAGAGCGTAAGCTTTATCAGCCTCGCACCCTAAAAGAGATCGAGACCAAGTTTGCAAATGTTAGTACTCCAGGGACAATGTCCATCGGTGGAATTGCCATTATCCTTGAACTATTCTGTTTGTGTGAGAAACAGACACCTGACGCCCACCAGTTCAAACTGGCGCTTCAGTGGACAAAAGAGTGCATTTTGGGCCAACGGGACTTCAAGAATGTCCTTAATTTGGTGATTCGACACAGAGAATATTAGAACGGAAGTTCGGGACCGTAATACGCCTCCGGCTCACACAGGACGCGGATGTCGCTATCCTGGAAGAGTTTGGCCTGCTTCTCTAATTTCTCCAGAATCTCTCCTCTACGATTGATGCTGTTCAGTTCCTCGCGACGGGCTTTGCTCATCTCGAGGAATTTTTCTTCCTGGTCAATGCCGAGGAAGCGGCGTCCCAGAAGGTTGGCCGCAATACCGGTAGTACTGCTTCCTGTGAACGGATCAAGTATCCAGGCACCAGGTTTCGTAGAAGCCTGAATGATTCTCGACAGGACGCACAACGGTTTCTGGGTGGGGTGCTTGCCGCATGATTTCTCCCACGGTGCAATAGCCGGCAACGTCCAGACATCACGCATCTGAGTACCACCGTTGATTTCCTTCATCAGCTCATAGTTGTAGTAATGAGCCACTTTCTGCTCCTTTCGAGCCCACAGGATGTACTCCGCTGAGTATGTGAAATACCGGCAGGACAGATTGGGTGGAGGATTGGTTTTTACCCACGTGATGCAATTGAGAATCTTGAAGTCCAGCTCCGTAAGGCAACGAGCAACGGAGAAAATGTTGTGATATGTTCCGCTGACCCAGATAGTGCCATCTGATTTCAGATGCTCACGGCAGGCTGCCAGCCATGTTTTATCAAACTTGTAGTCCTCCTCAAATCCTTGGGACTTATCCCACTTGCCTTTGTTTACAGACACGGGAACGCCGCTCTGTATGCTGATGCCACCGTTTGACAGATGATATGGCGGATCTGCGAAAATCATATCGAACTTGAAATCGAAGGAGTTCAAAAGCTCGATACAATCTCCCTGCAGGAGCGTGAAGTTTTTATCCTGTGATTTGTAGTAGGCTGTGGGCATTTGGGTTATATCAGTTTCGATGCGATCACACCTTCATCGAGGTCCATGATATTGTAGAGATTCTCCAAAACGTCGAAGGTCTCCTTTAGGTTATTACGAGCAGAGCCCCAGCCCTGGCCATCAGTAATCCAGACGAACTTGAATTTGGGATGATTCTTGGTCTCCAGGGCGATGGTCTTGTAACTGCGGGCAGTCTCATTAAGTTTGGAGCCACCGCTGGCGTAGAAATTGGTCTCGATGCCATAAATCATATTGGGGCGCTTGATGACGAAATCGAAGCGTTTCTCTGTGCCGCCCTCGTTGGAGATGCAGGACAGGTCAATGCCCCATTTCTGCTCAATTTCGTGGATGTACATCTCCTTGAAGTAAGTCTTATCCTTCTCCAGACCGGCCTTGATAAGATAACCTTCCACCAGGTCTTCCATCACGTGACCACCGCGATTCTTACGGGCATTGGAGTCCAAGCCGGTCTCTACGCCGGTAACGTAGTCCACCAGATTGTGGATGTGCTTCTGCTGCATGAGGTCGAACAGGCCGGTCTCACGCATAAAAACAGTGTATTCCTCAATGTGGTAGTTGGCCTTCTTGAAATTCCAGACGTGCTCGCCGTCAAAGTCCACGGTAAGGATGTCAGATTCACGCTTGGCAAGCAGGATAGGAATACACTTGAGGATTTCCGGATAACGCCGGTACAGCGCCACGAATCCCTTTTCAATATCCTGACATCCTATTAGGGAATTCATGATGTTGAGCTCAACCTTGATAGCGTCTACATTCTTGTAAATCTTCTCAAAGTCGGTGTAATACTTATAGCCAGCTATGGCGGAGCGGAAGCCCGCCAACCAAGTCATAAAATCTCTCATACTTACGCGTTAACTACGTTAGAAATCATCAGTTCAGAGATGGCGCCGCGGCCAGAAGCATCGGAATTAATCATTCTGGCGGCGGATACTCTTTTGATGACAAAGTGTTGGTATATGGTGTCGAAGAAATTCTCTGTAGGATTCACGTCCTTCGGATCAGAGTTACTGGCTACAAAGAGGGCTTTTTCCTTGCTAATCTGGTCACAGAAGTCGCGGAGTCGGAGTTGCTCGCTATCGTCGAAGCCTTCCTTTGCATATGACGTGAAGGATGAAGTTTCGGTGATGGGCTTATACGGCGGGTCAAAATAGAACAGGGTATTAGGGCCGGCGAAGCGTCCAGTTTCCGCGAAATCACCGCAGAGGATTTCTACCCTCTGAAGGACACTGGAACATGCACGGAGATTATCAGCATCGCAAATACGGGGATTAGCATACTTGCCGTGAGGAACATTGAATTCGCCTTTGGAATTGACCCTGTACAGGCCATTAAAGCACGTCCTATTGAGGAAGATGAAGAGTGCGGCCGTTTCTACCGGAGTGGTCTGCTTCGTGTTGAAACGGGCTCTCTTCTCAATGAAAAAAGCCTTGCGGTCTTCTGCGCCCAGGGGAATATACTCTTCTTGGATATGAGCGAGTTCTGCTATCAGTTCCTCCACGTTCTCCTTGATTACACGATAGGTGCAGATAAGTTCCTGGTTGATGTCGTTGATGACAGCTCTCTCAATGTTGGGATATGCCTGAAGAATCCAGAACATAACGGCGCCACCACCAACAAACGGCTCCACATAAGTAACTTGCTGACGGGATGCGAAATCGCGAGGGAGCGATTTGCGAACCTCATCCAGCAACTGTGTCTTCCCTCCAACCCATTTGATGAATGGCCGAGCTTGAGTCATGTCTTCGAACAACTTCATAAGCAATTCATATTTCTACAAAGTTACAAAAAATATCGGTTTGCCGGTAGTTTTTATCTGTTTATTGCTCGCTTAATCTGTAACTTACGGAATTTCAATCAAATGAAAAAAGGCTGAGTAGCCCCCTTGCGGGGACTACTTAACCTTGGCATATTGGCCGTGCGCGGTTCTCTCCAGACGCCCTTCGTCGCACCACTGTCCGATGGTGCGGTCAATCGAGCGCGGGTTGAGGCCCACGGCCACGGCCACATCAGAGTATGTCTTCCGGTCGAAGGTGCCCGGAAGGGCATCGTAGAAGCGCTGGTAAACCTTCGGCTTGTCGCTGCGCTTGGACTTGATGGCGACCGGAGTCTCCGGCAGCATTTTGTATACCCGCGCCATGTGAGCCACAAGCACCTCGCAGATGGCGGCAGCCGTCTGATAATCTTGTTCCAGGCATACGATGTCGCTCTCGAAGTCACCATCCTCTGTCAGCCTCAAGGCGGACAGAATCATAGCTATACGGTAAGTAATGAGACCTAGACGCCTGATGGAGGCGACGATAGCGTCACCGTACTGGTTGTAAAGCGCCATCTGCGAGTCGGAAAAGCGGCTGTCAAAGTCCTGTTCCTGCTCCTCGGTCAGAGAGAAACGGAGGTCCTTCCCGGCTTTGAGGATGTCGTACAGGTCTTTAACTCCGGCCCCGAGTTCCAAAAAGAAATCGTCCTGGGTAACCTCCTCCTTGTAGGCGAACGGACTGAGCCAGACGAGTTCCGTCTGCAGGCAGTAAAACGCGAAGCGGCTGAACAGGCCGTTCTCGGCATCCGTTATGAGATTGAGAATCTGGTTCGGAGTGCCGGTAAGCAGGGCGGACAACTTGGGCTCCTTGATGAACACGCGCTCGCGGTCCTTGCGTCTGGCGAACGAGATGTTTTCGTGGTGAAACGCCTTGCGGAAGCCGTCGGAATACTTGCCGTAGTCGGAAGCGAAAATGTTGGCAAGGGTGTCGCCTTCGCTCTCGAACATCATCCCTTTGCCACCGTTGTCGTTCAGGATCTGATAGACCACCGTGGCGCTGCTGTTGGCAGGGATGTAGTGCATCAACATCGGCGGCTCTTCCGGTATCTCAAGCCCGGACTTGTTCTTTGCGGACTTGAATTCCTGCATCTTCTTCTTGTACTCCTTCTCTTCATCGTCACACTTCTGGTGCAGCGCATCGTCGATGGGCTCCGCAAGGTGCCGGCAGAGCGTAAGACGCCCTTTGCCTGCGGACGCACCGGCGGTGACGAACAGGAAGAAGTTGGGGTACACTCTCCGTCCGTGGTAAACTCCGGAGATGTGAGGAAGGCAGGATGAAAGAACGCAAAGAGCACCGAGGATGAGCATATCGCAGTCTTCGTCCGAAGTGGACTGGGCCGCGATCGTATCGAGCGGTGCGGGGAGAAGGTCTCTGACGGCAGGGGAGAAGACGGGGAGCGGAGGCTCTTCGACATCGTCGGGCTGCTTTTGCGCAGAATCCGCAGTTTCCGCAATATGCGCAGGAGATGTGTCTGCGGATTTCGCGCATTCTGCGGAAGTTGCGCATACGCGCTCGCGGGTGTGAAGGGAAACGCCCGCTTCCTTGGCCTTGTGGAAGAACGTGTTGAGGGTCACACCGGTTCCGTGCGCCCTGAGACACTTGTCGTACTGCTCGTCGGTAATGCGCTCGTTGTACTCCGGGTGGAATCTGCTGACGCGATAGAAGTAGTCACGGCCGTTTTCACCGAATTCATCGGCAAAGGCAAAGCCGATGTCCAGCCAGTTGTCGTAGCCGGTGGTGATGTCAATATGACCCGCTTCAATTCGCTGAAGAACGATTTCAACATCATCGGCCCTGTCGCCGGTATTGACGACAGAGGATGAAGTTTTACGTTCGGTCGCAGGGGTTACTTTATTCGCCCATGCGTGGGGATCAAATGGGATTTTTTCCATCGCTAACAGATTTCAGGGTTGAGATACGCTTCCGGGTCGAAGGGCAAAAAGCACGCTCTGGACACGTCCTTGCCCGATTTGTCCGGCTCGATGCCGTAGGTTTGAACCAGGTAGTTGGAGACGGAACGAAAGTAGTCGGAGTGCGGCATCAACGCTACGTTGATTTTGACAATCCACTTGAGCCCGTCACCGCTGGGAGAGCGGAACATCAACTCGGTCTCGAAGTACGGGTCGTCCAGGAGCGTCCGCTTTAGAGCGTCTATGTCCTGAACGTGGTCGAAGTCGAGGCAGAGGTAGCCGCTATGCTCCACCAGGTTGTCGTTGGACCGCTCGGAGAACACACCGGAGAACGTGCAGTATGCGAAGTGGGCAGCCTTGTACTTGCGTCTGGCGTCCTTGTCTTCGATGGAGCGGAGTTTCTCGGTCTCGGCCTGAGCGTAGTGACCGGTGATGTAGTTCCAGACATCCAGCAGCGTGATGGACTTGTGAGGAGTCTTGTTCGTGACCGGAGCCTTGAAGAAGGAGAAGGAGGGGAGCGGCTTCACCGGGACCGCGTTGCGGTCGTAGGGGCTGTAGCCCTCCTCAAGATGGAGGAACAGGTCTTCGTTGATGGCGATGAGCAGATCCTGTCCGTCTTTCCTCCAGTACAGCTTGGCGAAGTCGAAGCAGTCGCCTTCGGGGATAGCGTCGAACTGGTCTTTGTGACGGGCGATTTCGTCGGAGAGTTTCTCTTCCGGGTGAATCTTTTCCGTCCAGACGTGGAGGGTCTCGCTGCCATCGGCAAATGGATTCCTGCAGATGCCGCAGTCGCGACCGGAGATTTTCATCACGGTCTCGCCGGGGTAGAACTGACGCAGAATGTGGGAATAGATTCCCGTGCCGTAGTGCGTCTTGGCGAGGATGGCTTCTCTACTGATCATAGCGCAGCCCTCCACGTTTAGAGTTGACGTAATCCACGGCCGCCTCCTGCATCTCGTCCTCGGTCTTGTGATAGCCGCCGGCAAGCCAGGCGTCAATCTCGGAACGGAGGAAACGGAGCCGCTTGCCATCTTTGTGGTAAGGTACGCGCCTGAGCGTGACCCAGTCGTAGATGGTCTTGCGAGCGGGTTTGTCGGGATGGTAGGCCATCAGGCCTTCAACGTCCATCCACTCGTCGGGGGTATTCCCCTTGGCGTCCTTGAGTTCAAGGACCAGGTTGACAAGCCGGTCAACCTTCTGTTCGAGAGATGCCACGATCTGGGGCATCTGCTCAAGAGTAAAAGTGTTTTGTAACATAAATTATCAGCGGCTGCATAGACTCCGGAACGCGCCGCTGAACCGTGAGCCGCCACTTGTGAATTCAAATGACAGCCGCGAAGGAAATAGGTGAAAGGGCGGTGCTCCAGAAGTGAACGGGGTTCACCCTATTCTCTGTCTTCTACTGCGATAAGTCGCTGATAATCAGCACGAGAAAATGAGCAAAAGAGAAGGACGGTGAGAGGTTTTTACTCCTTTTCACCGTCCTCGGTTCGACATCGGCAGATATTACTCTCCCGTAATACGCTTAACGTATTGGTTGTATCCGCTTGGGGGGATACTAAATCGCTTTTTCAACACATCCCATTCAGGGTCTTTGTCGTTGACCAGTCCCCGATATAGGAAATCTATCCATTCATCTTGGATGTTGTCGTGAAATATGTCCTGATGTATAAGATACACCGTATAGCGAACCCAGGTGACACCCTTGGGTATTCTTGGTACGCGGTGTGTGATTACAGGACACTGGTTACTTTTCACAAGGTCTTCAAGATATGTCTTGAGCAGTTCGAAGTCCGTTTTCGGCATAACACGATCTTGTGTGTCGGGGTCTATTCCATCAAGGAAAGCAATACGTTTGTGAACGCAAGCAATCTTGTCTTTGACCGGCATCGCCGTGCTGACCGGAAGCGGCTTAGGGGAGCCAGGCTTCTGACCGGACTTTCGTCTGGTAACGTATACCGCAGCGGGGTCTTGGAGATATAGTTCGTTCTGTTTGTTCAGGAATGTTGCTAAATGATATTTAATTGATTGCTCGCACTTAAAGCAATTATTTAAATCGTAATCACTGAGTAGTTCTTCAATTACGTTGGAGCGTTCCAGGGCGGTATCTTCTTTCTCATATTCGGCTCTGAACGCTTCGCGCTGAGCCTTCACGACAGGGGAGACGACCGTCTTCTCAATGAGTTGTTTCACATCCGTCACATGCGTACCAGTGGAAGAGATAAAGATGAAGTTCTCCAACGCTGCCGCAACTTTCAACAGGGCGGGGCGTGATTCAACTTCTTCCGCATGGTCTTTCAGTTCCGCGAGCACTTTGGATGCATCGCCCGGTTTATCATCCACGATACAACGCTGCGCTTTGTGAATAAGTTCCGTGAGATTGAATTCACCGGGAAGGTCATAAGGCAGGAAACCATCAATGCCGCGGTCAAACTCGAACTCGAAAGGCTGTATGTAATCTGATTCTTTCAGAATGGGCTTAAATAGCAGCACCAGTTCGTAATACAGGTTGACGAGACTGAATGTGAGGTAATCGTATATCGCCATCGGTTCCTTTGCGGAATTCATCCTAATATCCAGCGGAACGTCTTTCCTGGGGAACATCTCGTCACCGATAAGGATGGCTTCCCACGCCGCTTCGTTGGTCTTTCTGGAGAGTTCTGAAAGAGTGGACTTAACCTCCTTACGCGTCTGGTAGTCGTCTTTTACGTCGTGGCTGTAATCCAGCAACTGATGCCGTATCCGCAGGCATTCAAGGTCTACCATCGCCTTGTAGAAGCGACTGTAATGCTTGTCTTCAATGGATATGTCCGGCATCTTTATGGGATACGGGTCGTCCACTATCGGCGTATATTTCTTCGCGGCACCGTCCAGCAGCGCATTGATGTCTGCTCCCTTTTCATATGAGAACCACTCTGGATCTGTGATGCCGGATATGGCTTTGAGATTCGTAATAATATCCTCCAGATTGTCTGGGCGCTTGTCAAGTATAGGGGCAATTCTCTTGTAATGCGGAATCTCTGGCATCACGATAAGGCGATACTGGCCGCCTATTATCGAATTGAGAAGATTAAACTTTATCATTTGTCCTCCTTTATCTTAATGCGTTCTACTGCGTCTCTCTTGCTCTTGTCCACGATGTCGGCGTAAATCTGCGTCGTTCCGACATTGGCGTGGGTGAGCAGGTGGGAGACGGTGTATATGTCGGTGCCTTCGTTGACCTGGAGGGTGGCGAAGGTGTGGCGGAAGCAGTGGAAGGTGATGTGCTTGGTGATGCCGGCATCTTTGAGCCAGTCCTGGAGCGGCTTCTGGGTGTAGTGCCGCTTGAGGTTCTTGAAAACGAGTCCGGTGCCGGGCGTGCCGCAGAGTTCGTAGGCTTCCTGGGAGAGTGGAAGGGTGGCCTCGGTGTCGGTCTTCTCGGTCTTGATGCGGATACACCAGCCTCCGTCGGTCGCTTTTACGATGTTGCTCCAATTGAGGGCGAGGATGTCGCTGATACGTAAACCGGTGAGACAGCTGAACAGGGAGGCGTTCTTGAGATCGGGCGTGTCGCAGGGCGTGGCGGCCAGTTGGCGCACTTCTTCCAGCGTGAGGAACTCCCGGCGGCCATCTACGGCATCGATGGTCTCCAGGTAGTCGTTGACGTTCTCCTGCAGCAGTTTCTCCTGATAAGCGATTTTGAGGAAGCCGCGGAAGGTGGACCAGTATCCGGCTGCGGAGTTCTGGGCGAGCTGTTTGTCGGGGTGCTTGAGCTGCTTGGCATTCAGCAGGTATTCACGGAAGCCTTCGCAGAAGGGGACGGTGATGTCGCCCATCTTGCATACGCCTCCGCAGTAGTTGCTGAAGTGGTCGTAGACGCGAATCCATTTCTGATCTTTCGTGTCCAGCTTGGTTTTGAAGTAGGCGAGGAAGTCCATCTTCAGCTTGGTCTTGTCCAGGAAGTCGTACTGGCCGCGGATGATGGCCAGTTCGCGCTCTGACCGGATGGCTTCGGCCTGGGCTATCTTTTCTTTGTTGGCATCCTTGTCGCTCTGGAAACGGGGCTTGTTTACGAGGTATATGCCCAGGTATTCGTGCCGGACGTACTTGCGTGAGTGCGGGTCTCTCAGGGGCGGGTAGAAGTCGAAGTAGAGCGTAATCTTGCCGCTTGGCAGCAGCCGCTGGCGTAGTGTTACTTTAGTTGTTCCCATTATCGCTTATCTTTTTGAATAACTTGTCGAGTTCATCTTTCTTGTACCAGACGTAGTTGCCTTCCGTCCGGACTTTGGTCACGCCAGCGGCCTGAGTTTCTTCGCTGAAGCGTTTCTGGCCGAGGTGGTAGTATTTGAGTGCGTCGCCGCTGCGCATGTAGTTCTTGCGAATCTCAGCGGGGATTTTCGGGGTTTTGTCTTTGAAGAGGCGGTCGAGGTCGGCTTTCTTGTAGTAGACGAAGACACCGGTGCGGGTGCCCTCAAGGCCTGCCGCCTTTACTTTGTCGTAGAAAGTTTGCTGGCCGAGGTGATAGTGTTTCTTGGCCTGGTCTACGGTGAGGTAGTTCTTCTCTATGTCGCCCTGGAAGAGGCGGCTGCGGTCCCATTCTTTCTTGGAAATCAGGAGTAGGCGTCCGTCCCGCTGGACAGGAATCTTCTTTTCGCGGACGTAGGCGGAGATGTATTTGCGCGTGATTCCTTCGCTCTGCATCAGATCCTCAGCGTTGTACCAGTCTTCCTTATTATATACGGGCTTGGGCTTGAACATCCGGTCCACTTCCTTTTTGGGGTAGAAGGCTTTGCCTTTGATGATGCGCGGGCGGAAGCCTTCTTCTTTCATTCGTCGCATCAGCCAGGATTCGGAGATGTTGTACTTCTCCAAGACCTCGGCCTTTGATATGAGCACGGAGAAGTCGCCTTTGCTGGGCTGGGGCGTCAGGTGGCTGTCCGCTTTGAGCTGCTCCATTGGAATGCGGACGGTGCGGGAAGAGACGCGGATAGGGACGAGTTCTCCTTGCTCGATGCGGGCGTACAGGGTAGGGCGGGATACCCCGAGGAATTTGGCGGCTTCGGTGATTGAGAGGTGGGCTTTTCCTTCGAGCGTCGCTCGCGCTTCCTTCACCTCGGCTCTGGCTTTGCGTGCCTCTTTGCGCTGGCGCTTGATGCGGGTGTTCTGCGTATTGCGACAGGCGACGCTGCAGTACGTCTGCCTCGGGATGTCCGTGGTAAACGTGTTGCCGCAGCAGGAGCATGTCTTTGTCACAATGTGCATACTTTTTACATCATTTTGGCGGAGATGAGGCGCAAGACCTTCAACGTGCCGTTTGACCCTTCTAATTGGGTACAAGTTTGTAAATCTACGTAAACCTATGTAAAGGGATGGTATTCGGCCGGTGCCCTCCATAGTCTTGAACCACGCGTGGTTCAAATGTGGTTCAAATATAGCAAAAAAATCCCGAATTAGCCCAAACTAATCCGGAAAAGTTTTCAACATTTTATCGTTGATTATGTGAGAGTTAGGAGGTTTTATACGGGGCGCGTAGAGGGTGGTTCGGTGTATTTATTTTCCTATACAGAAACGCCCAAAGATCTCACCCAAGATGTCATCCGGGGTAATCTCACCGGTTATGCTGCCGATATGGTGCAGGGCCTGGCGCAGGTCCGGGGTGAGCAGATCGGTGCTCAGCCGGGCATCCAGGCCTTCGCGAACGCGTTGCAAGGCTTCTCCGGCAGCACGAAGTTCCTGGTAATGGCGCAGGTTGGTCAGTATGATGGCGTTCCGGTCCAGATCCGGCCGGATTTTGGCTACTAAGGTGTTCTTAATGTCCTCAATACCAACACCTTTAGACGCAGATACCGGTATGATAACAGCGTTTGATTTGCAGAGTGTAACATAAGTGTTACATAGTGTGTTCATAAATCCAGCCAATGTAACATCTATGTTACATACTAGGTCAATTTTATTAATAATGAACAAGATGTGTTCATTTTTAAACACAGCAACCGATTGCAGGCTTTCAGTGTAGGTTTCCGGCCGGGAAGCGTCCAGAACAAGCATCAAAACGGCTGCAGAACGGATGGTTTCCAGGGAACGTTTCACGCCCAGCTTTTCAACATGTTCCTGGGACATTTCGTCCACCTCGCCAATATGCCGAAGCCCGGCCGTATCGATGAACCGGAAGGGGATCCCATCCACCACCAGCACATCTTCAATGGTATCGCGCGTGGTACCAGCCACCGGGGTTACCAACGCCTTTTCCTCGCCCAGCAAGGCGTTCAGCAGGGTGGATTTCCCGGAGTTCACCAATCCGGCAATGGCAACCGGGACGCCTTTTTTCATGGCATTTCCCATACTGAAAGAATCGCAAAGTTTGCCGATGCGTACCAGCAGCGAATCCACCAGGGAGCGTAGCTCCTGTTTGTCTGCAAATTCCACGTCTTCATCGGAAAAGTCCAGTTCCAGTTCCATGAGCGAGGCCAGCTCCAGCAGACGGGACCGCAGCACGGAAAGTTCCTGGGAGAAAACGCCCCGCATCTGGTCCATGGCCAGTTTGTGGGAAGTGCGGTTTTCCGAGGCAATCAGGTCGGCCACAGCCTCGGCCTGCGCCAGATCCATCTTGCCGTTCATGAAAGCACGCTGGGAAAATTCCCCTGGACCGGCCATTACTGCACCGTTTTCAACCAGGGTACGCAACAGGGCGTCCTGGATGTAAAGTGACCCGTGGCACGAGATTTCCACGCTGTCCTCGCCCGTGTAGGAATGGGGTGCCCTGAAAACGCTGAGCAACACCTCATCCAGCAGTTCCCCGGCCGGGTCGTTCACACGCCCGAAATACGTGCGGTAACCCTCGCTTTGTGCCAGATCCGGGCAGGCAGACGAATGAAAGACTTTCCCGGCAATCTCCAGCGCCTGTGGCCCGCTCATTCGTATCAGCGCCAAGGCGCCCACGCCGTGCGGGGTAGCCGGAGCGCAAATGGTCGTAACCGGTGCGTAAATGGACGTGGCCGGTTCGCTATTGGTGCCGGAATTGCCAGATGTCCCGGTGCTGCCGGTTACGGGTTCTTTTGTGTTCATGATATATGCAGGACTTTCTCGGCAACAACAATATTTTCAACGTGGTGCGTATGGGGGAACATGTCTGCCGGCTGTACGTGCGTTATCCGGTACTGCTGCTGCAACAGGGCCAGGTCGCGGGCCTGGGTGGCCGGGTTGCAGCTCACATATATGATCTTTTGCGGAGCCGTTTCCATCAAAACCTTCAGCACATCCTCATGCACCCCGGCCCGCGGGGGATCCAGCACCACCACATCGGGATAACCCTTTGAAGCAATGAAATCCTCCGTCAGCACATCCTTGATGTCTCCGGCAAAAAAGACGGCATTCTCAATATGATTTGCCGAGGCATTCTCCCGAGCATCTTCTATAGCCTCCTGCACGTACTCGATGCCTGTCACGCTGCGGCAGTGCCTTGCCAGAAACAGGGCAATGGTTCCCGTCCCCGTATACAGGTCGTACACCGTTTCATCGCCCTTTAGGTCAGCATATTCGAGTACCTTCCGGTACAGCTGCAGCGCCTGGAGGCTGTTGGTCTGGTAGAAGGATTTGGGGCCGATTCGGAATTGCAGGTCATCCAGGGTTTCCACAATATACGGTTTTCCCGCATAATGGATGGCTTCCTGGTCTGAGAGGCTGTCGTTAAGCTTGGTATTGATCACATAGTGCAGCGATGTTATCTGCGGGAATTGCTGCATGACATGATCCAGCAGTGCCTTGCGGGCCTCATGGTCTTCTCCTGCGGCCGGGTTATCGTGCGCAAAAACCACTACCACCATGACTTCTCCGCTCAGAATGATGCGGATCATCAGGGTACGCAGGAATCCGGTTTGTTTCCGGAGATCATAGAAAGAGAGACCTTTTTCTATAGCGTAATCCCTGATGGCCAGGCGTATGGCATTGGAAGGCTCTGCTTGAAGGTGGCATGTTTCAATGTCCAGGACCTTGTCAAACCGGCCTCGGACGTGAAAACCCAGGGCAGGAGCAGGTAGGGGCGGGAATTGGTCCTGGGGAAGAGGCACAGGCAACGGCAGATGGTCAACTTCCTGTTCCGTTGTGAATACAGGTCCCGGAACCGTATAAGCGGAAGTAGTAGCAGTAACAGTAGCAGTAGCAGTAGCAGTAGTAGTAGGAGTAGGAGTAGGAGCAGGAGAAGCAGTAGCTGGCACCCACCGGTTGTTGGAGAAGGTGAATTCCAGCTTGTTACGGTACTGTACCGTTTTTTCAGAACCCAAGATGGGGTGCACAGGAGGTAAGGTCAGTCTACCAATCCTGGTCAATTGGTCAATCACTTGTTGTTGTTTGAATTCCAGCTGCTTATCGTAGGGTATGGGTTGCCAGCGGCAGCCTCCGCAATCCCCGAAATGGCTGCAGAATGGCTCCAGGCGCATGGGTGAAGGCGTTACCAGTTTCAGTATGTTGCCTTCCATATAACTACGTCTCTTGTGAGTTACCTGTACATCAACAATGTCACCTGGCACGGCCATGGGCACAAAGAGTGCCTTGCCATTGACATGGGCCAGGGCATTGCCCTCGGCTGCTACTGATTCTATACAGATATTTTCCAGGATTTCCCTGTCTCTTTTTCCCATAAGGTTCATTTACAATTGGCAAAAATGCGAAAAAAAAAGCGTATTTTAGGAGAATTAATAAAACAGCCAGACCATGAAAACGTACATTATCTTAAAAAATGCATTCAAAATGCTGATAATGAGCATTTTGTTTGTATCTGGAGCTGTGTTTTCATTACAGGCCCAGGAGAATACGTTATATATCTCCGGAAAGGTAGTGGATTCAGAAACAAAACGTCCGATGGTTTTTGCATCGGTTAGTATACAGGATGTTGGCATAAGCATTGTCACGAACGGAGAAGGTTTCTTCACCCTGAAATTTTCCCGTGTATATGAAGACAAAAATGTAAATATCAGTTATTTAGGTTATCATACAAGTGTTATACCCGTCAAACAGTTCCTGGGCCAGGAAAAAACACCAATCATAGCCTTGATACAGGCTGCGTTGCCCATACCCATGACCACGGTAAGGCCGCAGGATCCCCTGGAACTGGTCCGGGAAGCTTTCCGCAGGATAAAGGACAATTTTCCGCAGGATAGAATGCAGATGACAGGTTTTTACCGTGAAATGATCCGCAAAGGCAATACGTATGTCACACTGTCGGAAGCCGTCGTGGACGTGTATAAACCACCGTATACACCCACATTTGCCGTCGACCAGGTGGGCATCTACAAGGGTCGTGGAAGTGTTGACTGGGCAAGGATTGACACGGTTTTCGTCAAATTCCAGGGCGGCATCCGCTCGGCTCTGGAACTGGATGTGGCCAGGAACCTCTTCATGGGTGTGAACCTGACAGAGGTGGATAAGTTTTACGATTTCAAGATTGAAAATCCCGTTCAGATGAACGACCGCATCAATTATGTGATCTCGTTTGACCAGAAACCCGGCCAGGAAGACATACTGTTCCGGGGCAAGATGTTCATTGATGTGGAAACCATGGCGATTTCCCGCGTTGAATTCAATATCAATGTCGAAAACCGGCCACAGGCGACGGCCATTTTCATTCGTAGGAAACCTGCAGGCTTGAGGGCGCAGGTGGAATACGCCGCCTATTTGGTACAATACCAGCAGATACCGGGAGGACAATGGGTATTCAATTATTCCAGGACGGATTTGAAGTTCAATGCCAAGTGGGACAGCAAACTGTTCAGGCAGAATTATACCATCACCTCGGAAATGGCCATGACCGAGTACAGCCGGGAATCTTACAAGATCCCGCAGGAGAGCCGGGTCAAGACGACAGACATCACATTGTACAGGGTTGCAGATTTTGAGGATGCTGAATTCTGGGAAGATTACAACATCATAGAACCAGAATCTTCCATCGAGAATGTGATATCCCGTATAATACGGCAACTAAAGCGCCGCCAGCGCTAAAAGCCTATAAGTACTATTATGCGAAGAATACCGCCGATAATTGTAAAATGCACACAATTTATATTATGTTAAATAGGTTTTTTACAATAAAAAAAAGAACTACATGCTGAACAGCAACATTCCCCTGGCTGAACGCATGCGCCCCTCCTCTTTCAGCCAGTTTGTGGGGCAGGAACACTTGGTGGCTCCGGATGCCGTATTGCGAAAAATGATCGAAAGCCGGAACCTTGCCTCATTTATCCTCTGGGGACCTCCTGGTGTCGGTAAAACGACGCTGGCACGCATCATAGCACAAGACCTGGAACGTACCTTCTACAGTCTGTCAGCAGTAAGTTCTGGAGTCAAGGACGTTCGCCAGATCATCGACCGTTCACGTTCAAATAAGATGTTCCAGAAAAACAGTCCCATCCTGTTCATCGACGAAATACATCGTTTCAGCAAATCACAGCAGGATGCCCTCCTGGGTGCCGTGGAAGACGGAACTGTTGTCCTTATTGGTGCCACTACCGAAAACCCTTCTTTTGAAGTGATCTCTCCCCTGCTTTCACGCTGCCAGGTTTACGTTCTTAAACCACTGGGCGTAAAAGATTTAGAAACTTTATTTGAACGGGCTCTGAAAGAAGATGAATACCTGAAAACGTTGAACATCCAGGTTGAAGAAACCGAAGCCATCTTCAGGCTTTCCGGCGGAGATGCACGTAAGTTGTTGAATATTATTGAAATAGTTGTTTCCAGCTACGATCAGGGTGAGACCATCGTCTTCAATGATGAAGAGGTGCAGAAGCGGTTGCAGAAAAATATCGTGCTTTACGACAAGAACGGAGAGCAGCACTACGATATCATCTCGGCTTTTATCAAAAGTATCCGGGGAAGCGATCCGAACGGGGCGGTTTACTGGCTGGCCAGGATGATTTCGGGCGGAGAAGATCCCCTTTTCATTGCGCGCAGAATGGTCATCCTTGCTTCTGAAGATATCGGTCTGGCGAATCCCAATGCCTTTCTCATGGCCAATGCCTGCTTCGACGCTGTTCACAAAATCGGAATGCCGGAAGGCCGCATTCCCCTCTCCCAGACTGCCATATATCTTGCCACGAGTGCCAAAAGCAACTCGGCCTATAGAGCCATTGAGGAAGCTTTTGAAAGCGTCATGAGACACGGAGATTTGAGTGTGCCGCTGCATTTACGCAATGCCCCCACCGAATTGATGAAAGAACTTGGGTATGCCAAAGATTATAAATATGCACACGATTTTGAACAGAATTTTGTGATACAGGAATTCCTTCCCGCAGAGATCAGTGGTACCTCTTTCTACCATCCACAGGACAATGCAAGGGAAAAAGAGATAAGCAGGTTCCTGGAGCGCTGGGGAAACAAATATTCAAAAGTGTAATAAAAAATATACTATCTTTGATGTTATGGATCTGGATAATTTTTTTCTAATAGCCGGCCCTTGTGTCGTGGAATCTGAAAAACTATGCATGGAAGTGGCCGAAAAGCTTTGCTTCCTGACTGCAAAGTACAACTTACGCCTGGTTTTCAAGGCTTCCTATCGTAAAGAAAACAGGACACGGGTAGATTCGTTTACCGGGATTGGAGACCACCGGGGACTGGAAATACTGCAAACAGTAAAGAATTATTTCAACCTTATTGTCACCACAGATGTGCATACACCCGATGAAGCCCTTATGGCTACAGAGTACGGGATTGACATAATCCAGATTCCCGCCTTTCTCTGCAGGCAGACATCATTGCTGAAAGCTGCAGCTCAGACTGGAAAGGCAGTGAATGTGAAAAAAGGCCAGTTTCTGTCTCCCACCCAGATGCAGTTTGTTGTAGAAAAACTGCTCCAATTTGGAGCCACTATGGAGCGGATCATCCTTACAGAAAGAGGCACCCAGTTTGGTTATTCAGACCTGATCTTTGATGTGCGCAGCATCCCCATCATGAAAAGACTGAATGTTCCCGTAGTCCTTGACGTAACCCATTCCCTTCAGATGCCAAACCAGGTCAATGGCGTAAGCTGCGGAGATCCATCACTTATATCAACTTTGGCGGCAGCTGGTGTGGCAGCCGGTGTGGACGGCCTGTTTGTCGAAACCCATCCCAGGCCGATGGATGCCCTTTCGGACGGGAACATCATGCTGCCGCTGGATCAGATGGAATCATTCATACGCAGGATCATAGCCTTTCGCAAAACGTACCTCAATATTGAAAAAGAATCCAATACTTGAAATAAATGACACACATCCAGGACCTCAACACACGTTATGAGAATCTGCCGGTTTTCATATATGATGACCAGGTAGAAGCTTCAACATACCTTGTTGACACCATACTGAACCTGTTAAGCCTTAAAGAATCCCAGGGAAAGAAACTCGTGCTGGGCCTGTCAGCGCGTACGGTCATGATTCCGTTATATGAGCTTTTTGCGCGCGCTTATGAGCATGGCAGGTCTTTCAAGAATGTAGTCATTTTCGGTATAAACGAATACTATCCTTTGTCTGAAAACGAGATACAGTCTCATTACCGTTTCCTGAGAGAATACCTTTTCGATGTGCTGGATATTCCTAAGAACCAAATACATTGTCTTAAAGGGGATATTCCCCGCTCCCAGGTATCACGTCATTGTGCCGATTTTGAAAAGAAGATCGCCTCATACGGAGGTATTGATGTATTGATAACTTCAGGGATGGGTTCCAATGAACCAGGTTCCCACTACAGCTCCCGAACGCGTTTGATCACCCTCAATACAAATACCCGCATAGCCGCTGGCAGTGAATTCTTTGGGGTGGATTTCGTTCCCAATTATTCGCTGACTATGGGAATTCAAACCATTCTGGAAAGTAAAACCATTTATTACCTGGCCTGGGGAGAAGGAGAATCCAAAGCAATCAAGGACCTGGTAGAGGGAAAGGTAGACGAATCCCATCCTTCCAGTTTCCTGCAAAATCACGCACAGACAGAGGTCATTATTGACAGGGCTGCGGCGGCCGACCTTACCCGCATTGCAACACCCTGGCTTACAGGGCCCTGTGTATGGACCGAAGAACTTACCCGCAAAGCTGTTTTCTGGCTCTGCCGCCTGTTGGACAAACCCATCCTGAAACTCACCGCCCGTGACTACAACGACAACGGTATGAGCGATCTGATCACCGAGCGCGGGCCTTTCAGCAAAATCAACATTGACACTTTCAACAGCCTCCAGCACACCATAACCGGCTGGCCGGGAGGAAAACCCAATGCAGACGATACCACCCGTCCCGAAAGGGCCCTGCCCTACCCTAAACGTGTGATTGTCTTCAGCCCCCACCCCGATGACGATGTGATTTCAATGGGTGGTACCGTGGCACGTCTTTCTCAGCAGGGTCATATCCTGCACCTGGCTTATCAGACTTCAGGAAATATTGCCGTATTTGACCATGAAGTGACACGGTTCCTGGATTTCCTGCAGGAAATATCTCCCGTTTACGGACTGGATCAGGAAAAGACACGTACGATCTTTGAACAGGCTTCCAGGGATTTGGAGAAAAAGAAACCGGGAGAAGCCGATACGCATGCCATCCGTAAAGTGAAAGAGCTCATCCGTCGGGGAGAGGCAAAATCGGCTGCACTGTACCTGGGCATCGCTCATGAGAACATTCATTTCCTGGAAATGCCCTTTTATGAAACCGGTGGTATCAAGAAAAAACCTTTATCCGATAAGGACATTGACATTGTCTGCAACCTGCTGGAAAAGATCCAGCCACACCAGATATTCGCAGCTGGCGATTTAAGCGATCCACACGGCACACACCGCGTTTGCTATACCTCCATTATCAAAGCATTGGAAAAGCTCCGTGACAGGCCGTGGACAAGCGATTGCCGCTTGTGGCTCTACCGCGGTGCCTGGCAGGAATGGGATGTTGCCGATGTTGATATGGCGGTTCCCCTGAGCCCCGAGGAAGTCATCATCAAGCGCAATGCCATCTTCCGCCACCAGAGCCAGAAAGATCCCGCCATGTTTCCCGGTAACGACCCGCGGGAATTCTGGAAAAGGGCTGAAGAGCGCAACCATAATACTGCTGTGCTCTATGACAAACTGGGCATGGCCGAATACCAGGCCATAGAAATGTTCAGGCTGTACAAAGAAGGGATGAAAATCTAAAAAGGGTATCCCACGCCAAACTGGAATGAGTAATTCTCCCGCTTCAGCCACCGGGAGGGCGGAACCCATGCCTGTTTTACCGGATCTCTCATTATCATGCCAAGGTCCAGCCGCAGGATGACAAAATCCAGGTTGACCCTGATGCCCAGTCCGGCGTCCATCGCAATGCTCCTGTAAAAGTCGCTGAAACGGAAAACACCCGCCGGAGCTGCGTTTCCCCGGGGCAGGGTCCAGATGTTCCCTGCATCGGCAAATAAGGCTCCTTCCAGTTTCCAGAAAAGAGGAAAACGGTATTCAAGGTTCAATTCAAGCCTTATATCGCCCGCCTGGTTCGGAATGCTGAAAGTCGAATCCAAGGGCATTGAGCCTGGTCCTATGGTTCTTGCCTGCCATGCCCTGAGGCTGTTGGCTCCTCCTGCATAAAACATTTGCTCCAGGGGCAGTGAGGCTGCATTCCCGTAAGGTACACCTACCCCGGCATAAAAGCGACCTGCCAGCTGATGGCGGTTCCTTATCAGGGTATAGCCTGAATTGATGTCTATTTTTATATACTGTGAATACGCAATCCCGGCTATCATATGGCTTCCTGTGCTATCTGCCTTCATCAGTGAATTGAAAGCGCTAAGCAGGTTTCCCGCAGCCTCAAGGCCCACCCTTACGTAGTGCCATGTTGTATTGTGCACAGGTGAATTGTCGCTGGTGTAATAGAAAATTGATGAAAGACCCAGGTCCAGGTGGTCCCTGTATGTGTCAATCAGAAACGGGTCATTGAGTGATTCCAGGAAACCCGGACTCATGTTGTACAGTTTGACCAGTTTCATTTTAACGGGATTCACCGTATAATGGAACTTGTCTCCCATGCTCCATGTATACCCGAAAGTGCCTGAAGCAATGTTCCTTGTATATTCTGGGCGGGACTGGTAGCTGTAACTTGCCGTGACTTCCGTGCGTGGTATCCTTCCTGAAAAGATCCTGTTGCTTACCGGAAAAAGCATTTTTGGAAAGGTCAGCGAAAGTGAGGCACCCAATTCAGTAGCCCGGATGGGATTCTTCAATTTGAACTGAAAATTTCCCATCAGTGCCAGGGTCAGCCACTCCCCACCCCGGAATATGTTTTTATGGTAATATGACAGTGCGGGCGAGATCCCTATAAGACCGTTCGAATTGCTGGATGCTTCCAGATTCACTTTGTAACCCTGGGAATTGCCAGGAATCATTCGTATGGTACAGTCAACTTCTGCCGTATCCTGCTGTCTCGAAGAAGATACCTCGTCAAAAAGCAGCGTAACACTGTTCATCAGCCTGATGCTTGACAGACGGTCATATGTTGTTTTCACTTTGGATTCGTCATACAATTCTCCCGGTCGGATAAAACTCATGTTACTGATGATACGCGGCCTTATCGTGGTCTTCCCGTTGTAATGGAATGTCATGCCTTCATAGTCCCGGGACTCCACGGATTTATAATATGCCGTGTCCATTACCGCCTGAATAGGATCAAAACCCGGGTAAACGTTGATTTTCCTTATCTTATAAGGTTTATGCTCCCCATTACCTGGCAATTGAACTTCCAGCGTGGCTGTGCCATTCTGCCTGAGTGTATCGGCCAGGAAAGAAACCAGGCTGCGGTTGAAACTGTAATACCCGTTATTTCTCATTACTGAATTGATGCGGGCGGCTTCCCTTTCCAGTGTCTGGGAAGAGAGTATGTGGCCCGGCCCTATCACAGCACGGTCCTGGTGCTGCAAATATAAAGCAGCCAGGTTGGTATCTGCCTTGCCCAGCCGGATGGTGTCTATGGTGTATGTTTTTCCTGGCATGATGGTGTAATGGACCGAGGCTTTCCTATTCCGGTAAGTAACCGTGTCGGTGATGGTGTTGAAATAAAAACCCAGAGAGGTCAGGTAATTGTCCAGGTTGAGCTTGCTGTAGGTTATCAGGGAAGGATCAAAGACAACGGGAGGCTCTCCCATATGGCGGAGAAAACGGCTCCAGCCGTTGTCTTTGTCAGGACTCAGGCTGTAGATATTCAAGAATGCTTTCCAGCCGAAAATAATGCTGGTATTTGGTTTTTGGCGAATGTATGATTGCAGGGATGAAGGGGATACGATCTTTTCAGGTACCACTTCTAATGTATTCTTGCGCAACAGGTATTCTCCCTGTGGAACGTATCGCGTGCCTGCACACCCGGACAGAAACAGGATCATCAGAAAAACACCTTTACGCATATTGCAAAAGTAAAAAAAAAGGTCAAATACGATATCACAAATAATTATTAACATATATTTGCAATCTGATTGACTTACATTGATTATTTTTTGATAAAGTAACTCACTTACATTACTTCAATGAAAAACAAGTACATTGACCTGATCCAACAGAGTTTCGATTTTCCGCAAGAGGAATTCAGGATTGAAGACGGTGAGCTTTTATTTCACGATATTCCTGTCATGGACCTTATCGATCAATACGGAACGCCCTTGAAATTCTATTATTTACCTTCCATCAGCAAACAGATCCAAAAAGCAAAAAGGTTGTTCAATGTTGCCATGGCCAAGGTTGACTATGAAGCGGACTACCATTACTGCTATTGTACCAAATCATCCCATTTTTCATTTGTACTGGAAGAAGCTCTCAAGAACGACATCCACATTGAGACTTCCTCTGCCTTTGACATTAACCTCATAGAAGCGCTCCATGAACAAAAGATCGTGGACAAGGACCTGTATGTCATCTGCAATGGTTACAAGAAGCAGCAATACATAGAGAATATTGCCAAACTCGTGAATTCAGGCTGGGAAAACACCATTTCCATACTGGACAATATGCCGGAAATTGAAGCGCTGGACAATGCCGTTCAGGGTGAGTGCAAGATAGGTATCCGCATAGCGGCAGAAGAAGAACCTAAATTTGAATTCTACACAAGCCGCCTGGGTATCCGCTACAGCGATGTTGTCCCTTATTACCATAAGTATATTAAGCGGAACAACAAGTTCAAATTGAAAATGCTTCACTTTTTCATCAACACGGGCATGCAGGACAATGCATACTACTGGAACGAACTTGCAAAATGTGTGAATGTGTATTGTGACCTTAAGAATTTCTGTCCTGAACTGGACTCCCTGAACCTGGGTGGAGGTTTCCCGGTAAGGAACTCCCTATCGTTCGATTACGATTATGAATACATGACAGAAGAGATAATTGCCCAGATAAAAAGTATCTGTACAAGCCGCAACGTCAAGGAACCGGACATTTTCACCGAGTTCGGATCTTTCACTGTTGGTGAAAGCGGCGCCAACATATACCAGGTATTAGGTGAAAAACAACAAAACGACCGCGAAAGATGGTACATGATCGACTCATCCTTCATGACTACATTGCCTGATACCTGGGGCATAAAAAGACGCTTCATACTGCTTCCAATCAATAAGTGGAACGAACCCTATCAGCGCGTATTCCTTGGAGGACTGACTTGTGACTCTCAGGATTACTACAACGCCGAGGCCCACGCCAATGCGGTTTTCCTGCCCAAAAACGAGAACAAGGATCCCTTGTACATTGGTTTTTTCAATACGGGCGCATACCAGGAATCCATTTCAGGTTTCGGGGGTGTCCAGCATTGCCTGATGCCGGCTCCCAAGATGGTCATAATAGGAGAAGAGAATGGCACGTATTACACCAAGCTTTTCTCCAAGGAACAGACTTATAAGTCCATGCTCAAACTTCTGGGCTATTGACAACATGTTGAGCAAAGCCAAGATACAATACATTAAAGCCCTGGAACAGAAGAAATTCCGTCAGGAACGACAGGAATTCATCCTGGAAGGCAGGAAAATGGTTCTGGAGCTGCTTAAAGCTCCTGGTCCTTTCCGCATTAAAGAGCTGTACCTGCAGGAAGATTTCCCCGAACCGGTTCAGTCCTCCGTGGCAGTATACATCTCGGCAAAGGAAATGGAAAGGATCTCCTTGCAGTCAACTCCCTCCGGTGCACTTGCCGTTGTGGAGATTCCAAAAGTACCACTGGCACCTCCCCGGAAAGACAACCTATATCTTGCCCTTGACGGGATTCGCGATCCGGGCAATTTTGGCACCATCCTGCGTCTGGCAGACTGGTTTGACTTAGCAGCCGTTTATGCATCACCAGACTGTGTGGAGCTGTACAATCCCAAAACCGTGCAATCCACCATGGGAGCCATTCTACGCGTTCCGGTCCATTACACACCCCTTGCCCCGCTTTTGAAAAATTGCACGCTTCCTGTCACCGGGTCCGTGCTTCAGGGGGGATCCAGCATCAACACCACTTTCCTGCCCTGCGATGGAATCATCGTCCTTGGCAACGAATCAAATGGGATCAGCCCGGAGCTGCTGGATCACATCCCGCTCAAATTGTACATTCCTCCCTACCGCGAGGGATCCGAATCATTGAATGTGGCTACCGCTGCTGCAATATTTTGCGCAGTTTTCCGTAGAAACCTTCCATCCCTGCCCAGATAGCCAGGTAAACAAGAATAATACCTGTATTGACTGCAAGTTTGGGAATCATGGACAGGTGTGCAAACATAAGGGAAAATAAGTAAAGTCCTACACCTGCCACCAGGTAGAAACCAATTTTAAGCCAGTTATAAGGTATGGGATAATGTTTGCGTCCCATCAGGGCACAGAGGACGGTCATTGACAGGTAACTGGCCAAGTGTCCCCAGGCTGCAGCCATATAGCCATAGCGTGGCATGAAAAGCAGATTTACCAACAGGGTGACAGCCAGTCCGGCTGATGTGATCAAAACAGCATTTCCGGTCTTTCCTGACAATTTGAACCAGATGCTGATATTGAAGTATATGCCCAGAAGCACGTAAGCCAGTGCCATTACGGGCACCACCACGATCCCCTCCCTGTAATTCTCACCTAAAATGAGTTCAAAAAGGTCCATATAAAGTAAAATACCCAGGTAAACCAGCATGCATATTGCTGTAAAGATATCCAGCACACGGGCATACGTCCTTGGTGCTTCTTTTTCGGCTGACTGTCCAAAGAAGAAAGGTTCCGCCGCGTACCGAAACATCTGGATGAAAAGGTTAATGAGTACGGCGAGCTTGATACCCGCCTGGTAAATCCCCATCTGCGCCCGCCAGGAGACATCTCCAGGAATCAGAAAACGGAAAAGCAGCCTGTCGCTGAAATCGTTCAGGATACCCGGCAATCCCGCTATCATCAGGGGAAGGGAATACATCATGAGCTTAGGCCAGAGTTTCCGGTCAAGGATGAAACTGCTTCTTTTCAGCAAATCAGGCAGGAAAAGCAATAAAGCCACGATGCAGGAGAGGAATATGGAAAAGAGAACGTAATTGTAATCAGGAACAGCCGTGATGAAACGGCCCAGGAATGCTTCGGGGTTTGCAGAAAGATAACGCGGGGCCCACAAAAAGAAAAGCAGGTTGAATCCCAGCTCGCAGCAAATCTTGATGGTTTTGAATACGGCAAAACGGAACGCCTTGTGCTCGTAACGCAAACGGGCAAACAATATAGCCGTAATGCTATCCAGTAAAAGTATCCCGGCTACATAAATAATGGATTGCGGGAATTCTGCATATCCCAGTTTCCCGGCGATCGGTTCCCGTAACATGACCACCACTGCAAAAAACAAACCGGCCAGCAGCGTTACGGTAGTGAGCGAAGTTGAAAACACCCTGGCAGCTCCGGCCTTGTCGTTTTTCTGTCCTGCCAGAGAAGCATAGCGGAAGCTGCCGGTCTCCAGACCCATGACCAGGACCACCTGCAACACGGCAATGTATGCCATGAATTCGGCCACCACTCCGTAAGCTGCCTGATCTGTCAGGATGCGGGTATACAAGGGTACAAGCAGGAAATTCAGAACCCTTGCAAGGATCGTGCTCATCCCGTATACGGCAGTCTCTCCTGCCAATTGCCTTATAGCTGATTTTTTTAAAGACATTGTCTTACTTTTTCAAACGTTGTCTGACCGCCTCGAAAAGCACGACTGCTGTTGCAGCCGATACGTTCAATGAGCCGATTTCCCCAAATTGGGGTATGGAAGCCAATTCATCGCACAGTTCCATGATCCCGCGCGATATGCCTTTTCCTTCGGCACCCATCACCAGCGCCAGCGGACGGCAAAAATCCGTTTCATAGATGGACTGACGCTGTCCGGCCGATGTTCCTATGACCACGTAACCCGATTCCCTGAGGTGAAAAACAGCCGTCCTCAGGTTGGGGACCTTGCATGAGGGAATGCGCAGCAGTGCTCCCGCAGAAGCCTTTATGGCATCCTGGTTCACGGCAGCCCCTCCTTTAGCTGGAAGTATCAGCGCACCTGCACCGGCGCATTCGCAAGTACGGGCAATGGCTCCGAAATTGCGGACATCACTTACCCCGTCCAGCAGGATTATGGTTGGAAAACCCGGTTTGGTCCCTGCAGCGGCCACGGCCTCATCCAGTGTTACATAATCAACCTGCGGCAGCATGGCAACCACCCCCTGGTGGTTCTTGTTTGCCGTCAGATGATTCAGTTTCTCCTGTGGTACGAACTGGACCGGCACGTCAAATTTTTTGGCCAGATCCATCATTTGTGCTGCCGTATTACTGTCCATACCCTGGCGGAGCAGGATTTTTTCAGGTTTCCTTTTTCCCAGGAGTGCTTCCCTGACAGGATGTGTGCCGTAAATGCGATCTTCACTCATTTTGTATGGTTTCTATGAATTTATCCAGTTCATCATGTGCTGATTCCCAGCTTTTCATGGCCTGTTCCAGCTCTCTTTTTTCTTTGTCGTACAACTGGTAAAACGCTGTGCCGAATCCACCGGGAGGCGTGTTCAGCATTTTTTCGTCCATCAGGGCAATCCCTTTTTCGTGCTGTTCAATCCTGTTTTCCCAATGCGTGACTTGTTGCTGCAGCTTGCGCAATGTTTTATCCCGTTCCTTTTTCAGGCGGTAAGGCTCCCCTGCCCTTGATTCTTTACCGGTATTTTCAGTTCTAACCTCTTCCCTGGCAGGATCGGCTTGTTCCAATTCTTTGAGCGTTTCGAGTTTCCTGCGTTCCATGAACTCGCGAATCCCGCCCAGGTGCTCTTTTACCTTTCCATCCCTGAATTCGTATATTTTATCAACAAGGCCGTCCAGGAATGTCCTGTCGTGAGAAACCACCACCAGGGTCCCGTTGTACTGTTTAAGGGCTTCTTTCATCACTTCCCTGGAAGGAATATCCATGTGATTGGTGGGTTCGTCCAGCAACAGAACATTATAGGGCTGCAGCATAAGCTTAGCCATGGCCAGGCGCGATCTTTCCCCACCGCTCAGCACTCCTGCTTTCTTATCCACGTCTTCCCCGCGAAAGAGGAATGAGGCCAGGATATCACGAAGTCGTGTACGGACGTCTCCCACCGCTATTCCATCCAATGTCTGGTATACAGTCAGGTTATTATCCAGCAATTCGTCCTGGTTTTGTGCATAATAGCCCGTCTGTACATTGTACCCTGTTTCAAAAACCCCTTTCATGACACTCTTCTGCCCGGTAAGCAATTTCAGCATGGTTGTTTTGCCTTCTCCGTTACGGCCAGCAAATGCAACCTTTTCACCACGTTCCACCACTAGGTTTGCCCCGGTAAAGATAGGCCCTTTATCGTAACCAACAGATACATCCCGGCAATTGAACACAACTTTCCCGCTTCTGCTGACTTCAGGAAAAGTGATTCGTATCCGGGAGTTATCCAAATGATCCACCTCTATCAGTTCCATCTTTTCCAGTTGTTTTATACGGCTTTGCACCTGGTTGGACTTGGTGGGCTTATAGCGGAAACGCTCAATGAATTCCTGTGTTTTTTCTATGGTACGTTGCTGGTTCTGGTATGCAGCCATCTGTTGTTCCAGGTATTCCCTGCGTAATTCCAGGAATTGGGAATACGGGGCTTTATAATCGTAAATCCTGGTGAGAGAAATTTCAATGGTCCTGGTAGTCACCGTATCCAGGAAGGTCCTGTCATGCGATATCACCAGCAGGGCCCCGGGAAAAGTTTCCAGGTACTGTTCCAGCCACCTGAGGCTTTCAATATCCAGATGGTTGGTGGGTTCATCCAATAACAATATGTCAGGCCGGGAAAGCAACAATTTTGCCAGTTCTATGCGCATATTCCACCCTTCGGAAAAAGTCCGGCTGGGGCGGTCCAGTTCGTCTTGTTTGAAGCCAAGACCGGTCAGGATTCTCTCGGCGTTCCCCCTGGGATTGTCTGAAGACAGGATACGAAGCCGGTCACTAACCTCATTCAGGTCAACCATTAATTTCTTGTAAGCTTCAGAATCATAATCCTCTCTTCCCGAAAGCTCTGCGGAGATATTATCCATGCGCCGGTGTAGTTCTTCCAGGTGGAAAAAAACCGTAAGCGCTTCTTCCAGCACGGTTTTGTCCTTTGCATGTTCCATTTGCTGGGGAAGATATCCTATCCGGCAGTCGGAAGAACGTACCACCCTGCCAGACGTTGGTTCCTGCAGACCTGCTATGATCCTGATCAATGTGGTTTTTCCGGCCCCGTTCTTTCCCACCAGGGCGATCCTGTCGCGCCGGTCAATGGTAAAAGAAACATCCCGGAAAAGCTCCCTGTAGGCAAAAGAAACGCAGATATTGGAAACAGATATCATTCCATTTTTCTCCCCAGCATGTCAATGGTAATGAGCTGACCTTGAAAAACTGCCTTTGCCATGCCATGCGAAAAGACAGACACCGAATCATATATGAATGGAATCATGGATTCACCCTTTTTGTTGATGAATCCCCACAATCCGTTGAATTTCACACCTGCCAGTCCATTTGAGAACATACGGTGGCCATCCTGGTATATGAATGGAATAATGGTATTGCCTTTTTTATCTATGAAGCCGAACTGTTTTTGTATGCGTGCTTCCATCATGTTAAAACGGGCTGCCAGGGCCAGCTCGTTATGAAAATCGTAGATTTCCACCAGGTTCAAGGAAAAAGGCAATGTGAAATTTCCATACCTGTCAATCACCCCATATTGTTGGTTCTGCATGACTATGGCAAGCCCGTTGCTATAATCCCGGATTAAATCGTAACCAGGCTGAACCACTACTTTTCCATCTGACGATAGTACTCCATATCCATTTTCATTGCGTACAACGGTCATTCCTTCCCTGACAGGACCAATAATGTCGTAAAAAAAGGCAGGATACTCCAGGTTCGTCGTATTACGAAGGGAATAACGGCCACTGTCCCCCGTTACGATCCACTCCGGACTGTGATGGAAATAAATGGTATCGTATACCGTTTCAATCAGGGAAACCGCATCATGGTCCAGGAGTCCGTAATGATCGTCCAGCAACACTCTGAAAGTAAGGGAGGTGCATTCATCCACTTTGTCATACATGACAGGTACAAGGGGTTCTTTACTTCCTTTGCTGTGAAGCCCCTCATAATTTCCTTTCCTAACTATGAAATAATTCCCGGCACGTTTCACTATCTGGTCGTAAATAAGTGGTACCTGCTCAAAGCCATCCCCGTCAAGCACGCCCCATAGACCGTCCCGGCAAATGAAAATATCGTCCTCTCTTAACTCAAGACTATCGTAAACAGGTATTTCACGTTCTTTCCCTTTATGGTCAATTAGGGTGAAGGATCCGTCAGAGCGCAGCGCCAGCAGAAAAGGCAACCGTTGTCCATGGTATTCATTGGTAATTGGACGTGTCTGCATGGGTATGATCATTTTACCACGCTTGTTGGACACACCGTACTCACTGCCCCTTTGCAGGACTGCAATTTCAGAAAATACAGCTATGGAGTCGTATGTAGGATCAACGATCACCCTGCCTTTCTGGTTGCGCAAGCCGTAATTGGATTCCCGGAAAATCTCCGGCCTATCACTTTTAAGCCACTGGAATACAGGAATTTCCCAGATATAAAACATCAGGACCAGCAGAATTGATAAAAGGAGGACTGCACCTGCCAGGATAATGACCGGTTTATACTGCGACTTTTTCATCTTCTGTGGCCCTCTTACTGAAACTTACCAATATACTGACCTCATATAACAGGTATAAAGGCAATGCTACCACCAACAAGGTAAAGGCGTCTCCGCTGGGTGTTATGATAGCTGCAAGAATGACAAGGATCACTACGGCATGTTTCCTGTGTTTTTTGAGCAATTCCTTGGAGACAACACCTAATTTGGATAAGACGCGCAACAGGATTGGCAGTTCGAAGACGATGCCCATGATGATGACCAGCCAGGTAAACATATGGATATAGGACTGGAGTGTAATCTGGTTATCCACCCATTCGCTAACCTGGTAACTTCCCAGGAAATTTATGGTCAGAGGAAAGACAAAAAAGTAACCGGTCAGGACACCAAGGAAGAATAACAGCGAGCACCACCCAAAAGCCCCCTTTACGGTTTTTTTTTCCTTTAGGTACAAAGCGGGCCGTATGAATATCCATAACTGGTACAATATGAACGGTGTGGCCAAGACAAAGGCTATGCTGAAAGAAACGCTAATATGGGTGAAAAACTGGGCTGAAAGTTCTATGTTTTGCAGTTGCAGGGTAAAAGGTTTCGGTGAAATGGAAGAAATTCCCACAAGGCCAGACAGAGCTGTCATCCACCTGTAGAGAATAAAATCAGAGCTTCTGGGAGCAAATATGACTGCATCAAAAACAAAGTTTTTATTCACAAAAACAACCACCATGAGTAGAATCAGGACAATTGCCGAGCGAAATATCACCTTGCGGAACTCTTCAAGATGCTCCCAAAAGGTCATCTCATTTTTATGCCCCGAAATATCTGCCACCGCTATTTTTTAATATCCTGATCGCTTTCTTTTTCATCTTCCTTTATATCATCTTCTATCCCCTTCACACCATCCCTGAAACTTCTGACGCCTTTTCCAATGCCTTTCATAAGTTCGGGAATCTTGCGCCCTCCAAAGAGAAGCAGTACAATTAGGGCAATAATGATGATCTCGGTGGCACCCAACGTGCCAAATAGCAATAATTTACACATTTTCCTGTTGTTTAGTTTTGTTCAAATTTAGGTATTTTTCCCATACTTCCGTAAGAAAACGGGGTGCCCTCACGGGAACACTGCGGGAAGCATCCACAAAGGCAAGGGTAACATATCCCGTGGCTAAAAGTACACTGGTATCGTTAAACACCTGGTAATGGTACGTGATCCTGGAACGGGGCATTTCTTTCACTGTCGTTATCACAGTCAGCACCTGGCCATAACGTGCCGGATGTATGTAGTCGCAATGAACCACGCGTACCGGCATAATGATTCCCTGCGATTCCGAAAAAGTGTAAGGAACACCAAAATGGGCCATCATTTCTTCGCGGGCTGTTTCAAAATAGCGGATGTAGTTGGAGTGGTGCACCACACCCATCTGATCCGTTTCGTAATACCTGACGGTAATTTGTGTAGTATGTTCCATCATGATTATTCCAGTATTATGGCCGTTGGCCCGGGAAGATAGTAAATTAATCTGAAATTGTCCACCGTGAGCTTGCTGCCATCGGCACCTTTGTATTCAGCTCCTTCCCAGGAAGACGACATGCGTACGACCAAGTGAGTCATTGGCAGGTTTTCCCTGCCCGGAACCGGATTGAAAACCAGCCGCTCATGCACCCATCCCTGGGTCCCCGTTGTGGCAATCTCATTTTCGGCAATCATGTCCTGTCTTTTGTTCAGATCATACTTCCAGGTTCCCGTCGTATTATGATGCAATTCTGCCGTAATGACGGCCTTATCGGGTCCGCTTACTTTCACCGGGTCCTTGAATGCAGGCATGTCAAACAAACCTATCTTCACTTTATAGGGCTCTGTAAAAACGCGTTGCCCACCAGGTTCATACAGGTAGTCAATTTCAAATCCCACGGGATTGGAACCGGGTGCAAACGAAATTCCAAAATCCGTCATGATGGAAGGATTCAACACCTTTTCAACGTCCATGCTGAAATTGAATTCTCCCAGGAAAAGCGCCCCAGCGGCCAGGCTGGTCACCTTCATCACCCACAGGTTAACGGTTTTCAACTGGGTGATCATCTGCACGGCATAGGGACTATTGTGCCCCTGGACCCTGAAAGAACCCGAAATTTGGTTATTGTTCCCGGTGGTCCATCCTTTGCCGTTGGAAGGCAGGATATTAAAAATATCACGGATAGTACCCCATTCTTCAAAACCGCTGTTGGGCACCTGGGGGGCAAAGATGAGCTGTATCTTCCAGGAGCGGACAGTTTCGTCTTCTGCCATAACCTGAAAAGAGAATGGCTCTGTGAAAGACAAATTCAGGGGTGCTCCGGATATTATGCCCAAAAGCCGTGCTCCCTGGCTGATGGAAATTTTTGGTTTGATTGTCAGCAGTAACTCTTCGGACGATTTTGATTTGACCAGCAACGTGATCAGGCCATCGTCCGGTTCCAGGAATTTCTGGTCAAATTCAAAGCCCGAGGAAGGGTTTCCGGTAATGAAGTCCGTCACCGCAGCATCTGAACGCCTTACCGGGGACCGGTCTTCCAGTTGTAAAGTCCAGCTGGTTGTATTGGTTCCGCTTTCGGAAGTAACAGAAAACCGGTACTTCTGGCCGGTTGAGTTGAAAACCACCCTGTGCTGCCTTGTGGTGATCTCCCCGCCGAGCACAGCGTTCTTTGATACGTTCAGCACCCCGTCCACGGTCAGGGGCATCTTTGAGGACCAGTCGCTGATAACCAGCGTCACCGTATGATTAAGCGAATCTACAACCCCCTCTTCCAGGAGCGAGATGTTGTGTTCTGTCTGGCTGGTGCCCTGGTAGCCTGTAATATGGTAATCCATCACCAGGGCTTCCAGGTTTTCAGTACGTTCATCTGCCAGTTGCAGCTTCCATTCTGTCACATCGCCGCTTTCAGCTACTATGGTCAAAGAGATAATATCATTGATGGCCGGGAATAGAATTCCCTCCGGGAATGTTTCCTGCAGGGTAGCTTTGGGCGATAATTCCATTGAAAAAGCGTTCAGAATCAATGGAAAATCATATCCTGACTTTAGCACCAGTGTTACGGTACGGGTGTCCGGATCTATGGTTGCAGTGTTGCTTTCCAGCTTAACCAGGTTTTCCCTGGAATTGTAACTATCCACCACAAACGAGAGTATCCGGGCCTCTGTTTCAAACCAGGGATCTAGCCTTATGATCCAGTCACGGCGGTTCCCCGATTGGGATGTTACGGAAAACGGTACCACGGTGCGGTAAGATTCAAAAGTCAATACCGGTGGCAAATCATAGGTGGCATCTTCGGATAATGTTACCTGGCGGGATGTAATCTGCAGCGGAAAATCATTGCCTTCAACCAAGGGAATCTCCACCAGGGAATTGAGCGTGTCTATCCGGGGTTCACCCAGCCGGATCTGGTTATTCTGTGAGGAATATTCCCCAATCACGAATGATTCCAACAGATTGGCCGGATTGAGCCACTGCTGCCACACCAGTTCCCAGGCCCGTGCCTGTCGTGAAAGTATATCAACCAGGTAAAAGGTTCTTTTATCTTCCCAGTTCTGGATTGTGAATTCTTCCAGGGTATCATGGTGAATTGGCACGACATAGGGATTCATCTTAAAACCCACCAGGGCTTTCCAGGGAAAAGGAATGCCGTTGTCCCGGACAGAAACCTTGTAACGGCTGGTTTGCAGATCGGCCGTTATTCCCACACATTCCACTTCACCCGGTTTAAATGCAATTTCCAAAGCTCCTCCAGGGGCCATGCGCTCCCAGGGTTCCCTGTCTGTCTGCGATGCATCTTCTGCCAATACAACCCCAATCAGGCGAATGTGCCACAATTCTTTCTTCCCGCTCTCGGCAACTACTGTGAAAGGGATAGACGTATCATAGGCATCTATGGTGAAGTTACCATTCTTGCCAGGTTTTTCCAGTGCGGCACCGGGACTCAGGTCCAGCTCCAGACCTATTGTAAGGGGCAAGGGAGCTCCCTTCAGGGCATAGATACCTATTTCATTCTCGACAATATCCACCACAACTTCCCCTGCCAGTGGAAATTCTGCGGGACTGTACGCTGTAAGCCGGGCAGCTGTAACTGCAGCCTGATCGCTCCGGGGTGCCACTTCAATACGTATGCTGTATGTGTGTACTACCCCGCTCTGGGCAATCAGATGGATCCTGCGCATGGTTTCGTGATCCTCAAATACCAGTGTATTGCCGGTGTCCATGCCCAGGATCTTGTCGATTGCCTGGGCTGTTTGTATATCGAGGGTGACTGTAACCGGAAATTCGTATTTTCCGTAATCCATTGGCAACACAATAGCATCCTCTTCAATAACCGGTTCATTGAAGACAACGGCTTCCGGAAACACATCTGTAATAAGGCAGGATGCCACAGATGCACGATCATCAAGACTGGACACTTTAACACAGCCGGCCAGATGTGAAAGAATGAGCAATGCAAGGATTAAACCCCTGTATTTCATTATAATAAATCTAATTGTTGCTTTAAGGCTGCAATCCTGCTCATAGCATCCGAACGTTTTTTACGTTCAATGGCAACAACATCCGCGGGAGCACGTTGAAGGAAACTTTCATTGGATAATTTCTTGTCTACAATAGCAAGAAATTTCCGGTGATATTCCAGTTCTGCGTTAAGTTTAGAACGTTCTTCCTCTTTATCCAGCAGGTTCCACAGCGGAATGAAAAAAACGGTCGTTCCCACCAGGAAGGCATAAACATTGCCTTCCTGCGGTGCTTCGGTTACCATTTGTACAGATTCCAGTCCACCCATGCGCCGGGCAATTCCATGCAGGATTTGTGGAAACTGTCCCTTGACATAGAGTTTCAAAAGTGTTTTTCCGGGAATCTGCCTGTTTTGCCTGAGGCCCCTGATGGACACAATCAGTTCCTGCAACCGGGAAAAATCCTCAAGTTCTGCTTGGTTGCAGGGTCCTGAAGCCGGTAAGGGGGACACCATGATACTGTCCCCTTCCTTACGTTTTGCCATATTTTGCCAAAGTTCCTCGGTTATAAACGGCATGAACGGATGCAGCAGGTGAAGCAGCAGGTCAAAAAATGCCAGCGTGCTGTCGTAAGTGGCTGCATCAATTCTCTTGCCTGCATTCCCGGCAGGTTTGATGATCTCCAGGTACCAGGAACAGAAATCGTCCCAGAAACGCTTGTATAGCAGCATCAGGACTTCTGAGAGCCTGTATTTGGAAAACAGGTCCTCGGCTTCATCCCTGGTTGCAGAGAGTAATTGGCCGAACCAGCGTACAGCCTGGCGCGATGTTTCTTCCTGCTCCAGGTGTTCATCGCGTTGCCAGGAACTCACCAGACGGAAGGCATTCCAGATCTTGTTGCAGAAGTTCCGGCCCTGTTCCATCTGAGTTTCATCAAACAAGATATCGTTTCCGGCAGAAGTACAGAGCATAAGGCCCATACGCACACCGTCTGCACCGTAAATATTCATCAATTCAATGGGATCCGGTGAGTTGCCCAGAGATTTGGACATCTTGCGGCCCATTTTGTCGCGGACCATCCCTGTGAGGTAAACATTGGAAAAGGGTTTCTGGCCGCAGAACAGATCCCCGGCCATGATCATCCTGGCTACCCAGAAGAAAAGGATATCCGGGGCAGTGACCAGGTCATCTGTGGGATAGTAATACGCCAACTCTTGGTTGGGTTCTTTTTCCGGGTGGCCCGGTTTTTCGGGATCAAAGACCGAGATGGGCCAGAGCCACGAGGAGAACCAGGTGTCCACCACATCGGGATCCTGCTTCAGATCCCCGGCTTTTAACGTGGAATCAATTTTCCGGGCCAGGACAAGCGCTTCTTCTTCAGACGAAGCGACCACCACTTCTCCGCCGGGCAGGTAGTAGGCCGGGATTTGCTGCCCCCACCACAATTGTCTTGAAATGCACCAGTCCCTGGCTGTCTCCATCCAGTGACGGTATGTGTTGCGGTATTTGTCAGGGATAAGCCTTACCTGTCCATCTTCCACATATTTTAAAGCCTTTTTGGCCAGTATGCTCAATTTAACAAACCATTGCTGCGAGAGCCGTGGTTCAATGACCGCATCTGTACGTTCAGAAAATCCAATCTGAGTGACATAGGATTCTTCTTTTTCCAGGCATCCTGCCTCTTCCAGCATAATGAGGATTTTTTTGCGTGCCACAAAGCGGTCTTCCCCTACCAGGATCCTGGCCTCCCCGTTCAGGGTGCCATCCAGGTTCAGAATATCTATCACAGGCAGTTTGTGCCGCAATCCTATTTCATAGTCATTGGGATCATGGGCCGGGGTGATCTTTAGGCACCCTGTTCCAAAATCCATGGTAACGTAGTCATCGGCAATAATGGGTATTTCCTTGTTTATGAGGGGTATTAGCACTTTTTCTCCTACAAGGTGTGCGTACCGTTCATCCCCGGGATTCACACAGAGCGCCACGTCGGCCATGATGGTTTCGGGCCTTGTGGTGGCGACAGAGAGGTATTGGGTGCTGCGTTGCCCGTTATGACTGAAATAATACTTAAGGTAGTAGAGTTTTTCGCTGACTTCACGGTGTATCACCTCTTCATCGCTAACCGCGGTGCCCCCCTGGGGATCCCAGTTCACCATGCGTACCCCGCGATAGATCAACCCCTTGTTATACAGATATATAAAGGTATCAAGCACGGCACGGCTCATGTCAGGGTTCATGGTAAAGTTGGTGCGCTCCCAGTCGCAGGAAGCACCCAGCCTCTTCAATTGTTCCAATATGATATTTCCGTGCTTTTCTTTCCATGCCCAGGCATGCTTAAGGAATTCGTCCCTTGTGATATCGGTTTTCTGGATCCCTTTATCCCGGAGCAATGCCACCACCTTGGCTTCAGTTGCAATGGAAGCATGGTCGGTCCCCGGAACCCAGCAGGTGTTTTTTCCCTGCATCCGGGCACGTCTTACCAATACGTCCTGTATGGTGTTGTTTAACATATGTCCCATATGCAGCACGCCGGTCACATTGGGCGGAGGTATGACCACACTGTATTTTGGTCTTTTATCGGGTGTTGAATGAAAAAAACGGTGTTTCAGCCAATAACTGTACCATTTGTTTTCGGTAACGGAGGGATCGTATATTGCAGGTAGTTCCATTAACTTAAGGGAATAAGACGCAAATATATAAAAAATACTACTTTTGTATGAATTAACAGCTTCAGCCATGGAACAAAACCCCAAGAAACAAATTAACATTGAACTGCCGGAAGATGTAGCCCAGGGATGTTATTCCAATCTTGCCATCATTACCCATTCCAGCAGTGAGTTTGTTTTTGACTTTATCCGCATGATGCCGGGTATACAAAAAGCCAAGGTGCAGAACCGGATCATCATGACGCCTGAACACGCCAAACGCTTTTTCAACGCCCTGGAGGACAACCTGAAGAAATACGAAGAACACTTCGGGAAAATCAACCTCTCCGGCAAGGGAATGCCCAATATTCCTTTACATTTTGGTGATGGAACGCCCGAAGCTTAAACTGGAACTGGTTTTCTTTCATTCTCCTTTACACGATTACATGGTATTGGAGGAATCAAGAAGATCTCTTCTGGAGTCGCTGGGAAAGCGCTTCAGTGTCACTGTGATATCTTACAAAAACATAACGGCAGAACGCTTGGCCGATCCGGAAAAAGTGTATATTCCCTTCATAGCATCGGGCGGCTGCGAAGAGACCTTTCAAAGCTACGGCTTTTCGCTTCCCCTGCCGTTGTTTTTTCTATATGACAATCAGAGCAATTCCCTGCCTGCCACCTTAGAACTTTCAACCTATGTAACACAGGGCAGGTTGAGTTTTCCAATTATTTTTTCTGAAGATGAAATTACAGAAGAACTGCTCAGCAGGATGCTGCGTATGCAGCAAACTTTCAGAAAGTTAAAGAGTACACGCATCGCGCTGTTCGGCGACGCATCGCCCTGGCTTTTATCTTCCAAAGTGGATACAAATGCCATCAGCCGTATGCTGAAAGTATGCTTTCAAAATATTGAAATACCCCATATCTGTAAACAGTACATGCACCTTACAGCGTTGAGCCGTGAAAACAAGGAATTGTACAACAATATTCTGAAAAAAAGCACCTGTCTTAAGAACTGCACAAAAGATGATCTGAGTGATGCCATACGGATGTACCAGGCCATGGATGAACTGATGGTTTACTATTCGTGCAATGCGTTAACCGTAAAATGTTTCGATCTGATAAAATCATGCCAAGTCACAGCCTGTCTGGCCATTTCCCTTTTTAACCAGGCAGGGATTCCGGCTGCCTGTGAAGGAGACATTCCCTCACTGCTAACCATGATCATGGCAGGTAATTTATCCCAGAGTCCCGTTTTTATGGCCAATCCCGTTGGTTACAACAGGGAACAGAATACCCTGGACATTGCACATTGTACAGTTCCTATGTCCATGACCTCGTCTTTCTGTTTGAATTCTCATTATGAAACGGGGGTCGGTATTGCCGTGGAAGGGACCCTGGAAAAGGATGTGCCGTATACAGCAGTCAAGTGGATTGGCAATACCCTGGAACGTTTTTTTGTATCTGAAGGCGTTGCAGTAGAATCAAAACATTCTGACAATCAGTGCCGCACACAGATGACCCTTCGACTGGACAGGCCGGTAGGTGATTTAATTCTCAATGCAATGGCCAACCACATACTGGTAGTCAAAGGCAGATACGCAGATATTCTGACTACCTGGAATGGTTTTCTTTCTTACCTCCGGTAAATCACATTCCGGCATTGAATATCTCTGAAATCTCGGGATCTGAAAGCACCCGGTTGTAAAACCTGAGGCAGGCCATATCGGCCGGCAGGAATGTATTGATCGTTGTGCTGTTGAGTGCATTAGCTCCTACCACAAAATCCTTCTGTACGCCAAATGTCATCTGCATGGACTGGGTGTAGAGATTTATTCCATCCAGGTATACTTTCATTGAGGTGCCGGTGGAAGCGATTGCCATCATATGCCAGCTGGTTCCCAGCATAGAGGAAATATCAATTCCGGCAAAGGCAGGCAGCGTGATAACATGGGTTTCCATGCCTGGCCCCATACAAAGTGTCAGGACCCAATCGGTCCCATTGTGACGGATTTCCACATAAAATCCTCCTTCAGATACCGACCCAAAGATGGGATAAACCAGCGATTTGTTCATAGTCTGCCGGAACCGGAGCCAGAAATTAATGGTTCCCCTGTCAATTCCAGAGATCGGATTCACACGGCTGCTCAACAGGTAACCGCTGCTGCCGTTGAATGAAATGGCTGCATTGGTTGCATTGGTTCCGGATGGTTTGTTATTTGTGTTGTATGTCACACCGTTTGATACCACCAGGTCGTAAGCCCTCCCCGTCCAGTCATAGGCTTTGGGTGTCTGGTCCGTGGTTATGTACATTATGAGACCGTCCTGCACTACCACCTGCTTATCTCTTCCGGTCGTAAACTCTTCTACCCTTCCGTAATAAACACCTTTTGAAGTTTTAACATAGGCACGGTAATAATATAATGTATTGATAAGCAATGCGGTAGCCCGTGACGTAAATTCACCGGTGTACTGAGGTGTTCCCAGGTCAGAATGACTATTCTCAATTGTTGGTTCTTCAGAGGTACTCCAGCAATGTCCGTATGAGAGAATATCCTCGGAGCCCTTAACCACAAGATTCCCTTTTAAAAGGGCCTCATAATAAGATACTTCACCTACTCCGCCCGTTTCAAGCTCCGGCTCTTCAATATTCACATACAATGAGCTTGTTCCGGACTGGTATAGCCCAAAGTCATTAATCGCATAACTGCGTATATAATATGTCACTCCCCTTTTCGGCTTGCTCAGGTTGTAAAAGAAATTGGATCCCGATGTTTTTTGACCCAGACTGATAAGGTTGTCCTTATCCATGGAAGGAGTATCTCCTGTCGTATTCCATACAAAACCATGGTCTGAAAAGGGCAGGCCTGATACCTCATTCACCCTGAGAGAAAGGGCTTCGGATGTTTCGTTAAAGGTAACTAAAGGATTTCCGAGCAAAGGGGGTACATATGTCAGGGTCATGGTCTGGCCATATGAAGTGCCCATTTCATTTACGGCATAGGAACGGAAGTACCAGGTTGTCCCGGTTTCAGGTAACGCATCGGGGTAGGATATAAAGGTACGGCCTTCCTCGATAGGCCCGAAATCGGAGAAATAGGCATTATCAGGATCTGGCTCGGGATTCGTTCCCCAGCAGTGTCCGTGCCGGGTCACCGAGCCTCCTCCGTTACTGACCAGTTTTCCTTTAAGCCGGAGCCTGAAAGAGCCATCCAGCTCATACCCTTCTGTATTGACTTCTGCCGGAACAGCTGCCGTCGCGTAATTCACCTTGATGGAGAATTCCTGGTCGGGAGCAAGAACCTTGATCTGGCTTTCCGATGCACCAATAGGGATATTTTCACGGTCCAGCGTAACCACGATCCCTGCAGAGGGCATTTCTTTTGTTATTTCTCCCTGAGTGAGGGAAAGCTGCAGGTTTTCATCCTCGCACACCACCGTGAAAGGAACCGTATGTATGCCAGACAGGCGTTCGACAGTCAGGGTAAGCGCAGTGTTTTCAGTTCCAAAGTCCAGTGATTGAGGCGAAACCTTTATCAGGTCCTGTGTCCTGGCTATGGAAAAGAAGTATGTGGTGTCTCCTCCGTTGGAGAGCAGGTCAGTACTGAAAGTATGGGTGCCAAATTCTGAGCGGGACTGGTCGGCAATGATATTTACCGTAACTTCTTTCCCTGCGCCTATGGTGCCTTGTGCAGGATCCCATTCCAGCCAGGCAGGCAGTTTGTCTTTCAGGTTCCATTCAAGCGGTATGTTCCCCTGGTTTGCCAGGACTGTGGTGGCAAGGGTATCTTCCTCCCCAAAATCAAAAGTTGTTCCTTTTGCCACCAATGCCGCGCCCTCTACAAGCAATCGCACCTGTACAGTCAGAGGTACTTCACCTCCTACCAATTGTACCTCTGATTTCTGTTCACCAATGGGTAGGCCGCTCCGGTCACAGGTAAAATCAATAGCCTGTGACGCTCCTATTTCCAGCTCGCCGCTCGATGGTTCAACTTTGAGCCAGTGGGGAAAATACATTTCCAGGAAACCCCACCTGAGGGTATCTCCGCCAGGATTTGACAGGGTAAGGGATACAGAGGTGTCAACCGCTCCAAAATCCACGCTCTGCGATGAAAGAACCGCTTTGGCAATGCGGGAACGGAGTTGCGCATCGATTGTATACAGGTTTTTCTTTTTAGGGGACAACGGCATGCTTAGGGTTTCCCAGCTTTCGTAACCGGGCTTGCTGAAGACAAGGTATACGTCTTCGGTGGTGCGCGGCAACACAATGGCGTACGTCCCTTCCTGGTCTGTTTCAACACCCAGGCTGAAAGGCATCACCGTTACGGCTACCCCTGGCAAAGCCTGCCCGGTCTCGGAATCGGTCACTTTTCCTGCAAATGTCGTAGTAGTGCCTGTCTGGTCACAAGACGCGGCAGAAAATCCAAAAAACAAGACCGTCAGAATTGCTGTAACGGTTCTCAGATAACCAAAAGTACGCATGCCATTACTGTTACATGTGCAAATATAATTAACTTTGCCGATGTTAAAACAGAGCTATGAGCAATTATAAAAGCAAACTTCACAATATCAAAGCTTTTGCATTTGATGTAGATGGCGTTCTAACAGATGGAGGTATAATTTCCCTGCCTGACGGGGATCTTTTCAGGACACATTATTCACGAGATGGTTATGCCATTCGTGTTGCCATAGAATATGGATACCCGGTGGCCATCATCACGGGGGGTGTGTCGCCTTCCGTTGAGGCACGATACAGGAATATAGGTGTAAAAGACATATTCTCAGGCGCCAGGGACAAATTGCCCGCATTTCGTGAATTTTGCAGAAGATACAACTTGTCTCCTTCTCAGGTCGCCTATGCCGGGGATGACATACCCGACATTCCGCCCATGAAAATATGCGGCCTGCCCTTCTGCCCATCCGATGCCGCCACAGAAGTACGCCATCAGGCACAGTACATATCCCCATTCCCGGGAGGACGCGGGTGTGTGCGTGATTTTGTTGAACAGGTAATGCGCCTGCAAGGCAAATGGTACCAGGAATCAAACGATATTCCGGATGATATGCTGGAAACATCTTCTGAGTAACCATGAATTCCATGTACAGGATAATTCTCGGCTCTGCCTCCCCAAGAAGGCAACAGCTCCTGGAAGGAACAGACCTTCCTTTCACCGTAGAACCGGTTAATGGATTGGATGAGAAACACCTTCCCCCGGAAACCAACCCGGATGAAATCCCTTTATTGCTGGCCCGCTCCAAATCCCTGGCCTTTCCAAGGCCTTTGGAAGCCGATGAGCTTTTGATAACAGCTGATACGCTTGTCTTTTCGAAAGTTCTTACCGAGACCCGAGGTTCAAACACATGCTGGACCGTGCTTGGAAAACCAGCCTCGGCAAGGGAAGCATACCTTATGCTGGAAAGACTTTCCGGCAGCTGCCATAAAGTCATCACAGGAATATGCCTCCGCTTTGGAGATCAGAAAGCACATCCGGAACCCATCGTTTTTTCTGACTACTCTCTCGTCTGGTTCATGCCCCTGCTCCAGGAAGAAATCAGCTATTATGTGAACAAATACAAACCTTACGACAAAGCCGGTTCTTACGGAGTGCAGGAATGGATAGGATACATTGGTATTGAGCGTATTGAAGGCAGCTATTTCAATGTTATGGGATTCCCTGTCCACTTACTCTGGAAACATCTTAAAGAACTTCACGTAATATCATTTTCTTAAGCACATATTTTTTCTATAAATTTACCTCTTCTAATTAAGCTCAGATATGGAAAAACAACCTTCAGTAGCCATACTATGTGGTGGCGGGCCGGCTCCCGGAATCAACACGGTAGTATGTACAATAACTAAAACATTTATTACCAAAGGATACCGTATTATTGGCCTTCACGGAGGTTATACCGGACTGTTTTGCAAAGAGAAATGCCGGCAGGAGGACATGGATTTTGACAAGGCCGACATGCTTTTCAATCGCGGGGGATCTTACCTGCGCATGAGCCGTTTTAAACCTACCGACGAGGATTTTGAAAAACGCTTTAACCTGGATTTCTTCAAGGAAAACAACGTGAAGCTTTTGGTGACTGTAGGAGGGGACGATACGGCGTCCACGGCAAACCGCATCTCCAAATTTCTGGTTCAGAAACAGTACAACATAGCCAACATACACGTTCCCAAAACCATAGATAACGACCTTCCCCTTCCGGAAGGAATTCCCACGTTCGGATATCAGAGTGCCAAGGCACAGGGCACCGACCTTGGACGGACCGTATACGAAGATGCCCGCACCAGCGAAAACTGGTTTATCGTAACGGCTATGGGACGTTCGGCAGGCCACCTGGCTTTTGGGATCGGTTCTTCCTGTCATTTTCCCATGATCATCATTTCCGAGATGTTCTACAAAACCCAGATGACCATAGACAAGATAGTGAACCTGATCGTTTCTTCGATCATCAAACGCCAGATCCGTAACATTCCTTACGGTTGTATCATGATCTCGGAAGGCGTTTTCCAGTCCCTTTCGGAAGAAGACGTAAAGAATGCGGGCATTGCGTTTACTTACGATGCACACGGCCATCCGGAACTGGGTAAAATATCCAAATCCCATATCATAGACAACCTGGTGGAGAAAAAAATGAAAGAACTGGGTATCAATGTTAAGACACGGCCTGTGGAAGTGGGTTATGAAGTCCGTTGCATCACTCCAAAATCCTTTGACCTGGAGTATTGTTCCATGCTGGGCATGGGCGTATATGAATTGTATACCAAAGGTGTAAGTGGGTGCATGGTATGCCGGGACGGGAATGGCAAGATCATTCCGTTATTCCTGCAGGACCTGCAGGATCCGGCTACCGGAAAGATCCCTCCGCGCGTTGTAAATATGAATTCACACGAGGTCCAGTTCTACATGAAGCATATCATGGATTATATTACAGAAGAGGACTACGAGGCCGCCAAAGCCATCGTTCCGAATCCCGAGGAATTTGACTTTCACAAGATCTTGAAATTTTAAGGGTTCATTCAGTCGCTGCACAACAAAGAAAAGAGAGCTTTTTTGGTACGCCGGGGCTCTCTTTTCTTTGTTGTACTGCGTTATGGTACGCGGCACTATACCTGGGGACCTGAAGCCACCAGCTGGCGTGCAGCATCGTTGTCGCAATACTGTTCAAAGTTTTTGATGTACTTTGCTGCAAGAGAAAGCGCTTTCTTCTCCCATTCCTTTACGTCTGTGTAAGTGTCGCGCGGATCCAGGATACCTTCCGAAACCTTGGGCAATTTGACAGGAATGGTGAGATTCATGACGGGTATGTGCCTTGTGGAGGCTTTGTCAATGCTTCCGTCCAGGATGGCGTCGATAATGGCACGAGTATCTTTCAGGGAAATACGTTTGCCGGTACCGTTCCACCCTGTGTTCACCAGGTAGGCTTTGGCCCCGTTTTCTTTCATCTTTTTGACCAGGTTTTTGGCATAAATGGTCGGGTGCACGGTCAGGAAAGCCTCGCCGAAGGCTGCCGAGAATGAGGGTAATGGCTCGGTGATGCCGCGTTCGGTTCCTGCAAGTTTTGAAGTGTAACCGCACAGGAAGTGATACTGTGCCTGTTTCTCATCCAGGATTGAAACCGGGGGTAAAACGCCGTAGGCATCGGCAGAAAGATAAATGACTTTTTTAGCGTGACCGGCCTTGGAAGGAAGGACGATCTTGTTGATATGGTATATGGGATAGGAAACACGCGTGTTCTCCGTTACAGACCCGTCTGCATAATCGGGGGTGCCGTCCGGCAAAATGGTTACGTTCTCCAGCAGGGCATCACGACGGATGGCTTTCCAGATATCGGGTTCTTTTTCCTGGCTGAGGTCAATGCATTTGGCATAGCAGCCACCTTCATAATTGAATACGCCGTGGTCGTCCCAGCCATGTTCATCATCCCCAATCAGGTAGCGTTTAGGATCGGCAGACAAAGTGGTTTTGCCGGTTCCGGAAAGGCCAAAGAAAACAGCCACGTCACCCTCTTCTCCCACGTTGGCAGAACAGTGCATTGAGGCAATACCCCTCAAGGGAAGGTAATAGTTCATGATGGAGAAGATCCCTTTCTTCATTTCACCGCCGTACCAGCTGCCGCCAATCACTGCCATGCGTTCGGTCAGGTTGAATACAATGAACACGTCCGAATGAAGTCCCTGTTCTTTCCAATGGGGATTGGTGGTTTTGGAAGCGTTGACCAGGACAAAGTCGGGTTCTCCAAAATGCTCCAGTTCATAACCGGAAGGACGTATAAACATGTTTGTCACAAAGTGTGCCTGCCAGGCGACTTCCATTATAAAACGCACTTTCAGGCGGGTATCGGGGTTGGTGCCGCAAAATGCATCCACCACGTATAATTTCTTTTTGCCGCTAAGCTGATCCTTGGCAAGACTCTTGAGGGAATTCCATACATCCGTCGATATTGGCTTGTTGATAACACCATCCCACCAGATAGTGTTTTCTGTCGTTGCGTCTTTTACAATGTACTTGTCCTTGGGAGAGCGACCGGTGAAGATTCCTGTCCTTACATTAACTGCGCCCGTTTTTGTCAGTACGCCTTGCTCGAATCCTTCGTTTGCGGGGTCCATCTCTGCCTGAAACAAAGTTTCATAGGAAGGGTTGTAAACAATTTCATCAACATGGGAAATCCCATACATGGATAAGTCTATTTTACTCATTGTCAATTAATTAATTAAATGAAAATCTGAAAGAAACGTCTTATTTTTCTAACTTGCGAAGATACTCATTTTATTTATCTTTGCAACAGAAGGCATGACGGGCATGAAGCAACAAGAAATATTCCTGCAGACCCTGCTCCGGTATTGGGGTTACAATTCGTTCCGCGATACCCAGGAAGACATCATCTCTTCCATTTACCAGGGAACGGATACACTCGCTCTTATGCCCACCGGAGGCGGTAAATCCATTTGCTTCCAGGTCCCCGCCCTGCTCATGGACGGCATATGTATAGTGGTCACTCCGTTGATTGCCCTTATGAAGGATCAGGTTGAGAAGCTCAAGTCACTGGGTATCAAGGCGCTTTCTGTCCATTCCGGCATGAGTTCCTATGAAATTGACATAGCACTCGACAACGCCGTTTATGGCTCGTACAAATTCCTGTACCTTTCGCCTGAACGGCTGGGTACAGAATTATTCAGGGTGCGCGTGCATAAAATGAATCCCGCCATGCTGGTGGTAGACGAAGCACACTGCATCTCCCAGTGGGGATATGACTTTCGACCCTCCTACCTGCGCATTGCCTCATTCCGGGAATTATTTCCCGATGTTCCTTTCATAGCACTTACCGCCACGGCAACCCCCCAGGTAGTGGAAGACATCAAGGAAAAGCTTCTCTTTCGCAAGGGAAGCAATGTTTTCCAAAGTTCTTTCGAGCGCCCCAACCTGGCTTATGTGGTCAGGAAAACCGAAGACAAACTGGGACAGCTCCTCCGTATCGCCAAAGGGGTGGAAGGAACCGGGCTGGTTTATGTAAGGGAGAGAAAAAAAGCCGAGGAGGTGGCCGAGTTCCTGATCTTCAATGAAATAAAAGCCGATGCCTACCACGCAGGGATGGATGCCCGCCTGAGATCCTCGAAACAGGAAGCATGGAAAAAGGGTGATACACGCATCATGGTGGCCACGAACGCCTTCGGCATGGGCATTGACAAACCCGACGTCCGTTTTGTCTGCCACTTCGACCCTACCGATTCTCCCGAGGCGTACTTTCAGGAAGCTGGCAGGGCCGGAAGGGATGGGAAAAAAGCCTATGCCGTGCTGCTTTTCAATCCATCAGATGCCAAACGGATGAAGCAGATCTTTTCTGTTTCGTTTCCTGACCCCGACCTCATCCGGGAAGCCTACCAGAATCTCTATTCCTTTCTCGGTCTGGCCTATGGAGAAGGAGCCGAGCAGCAATTTGATTTTAGGCTGGAAGATTTTGCAAAACGATGCAAAAAACACCCCTCCACCCTGTGGTACGCACTGCAATGCCTGGAACAGGAAGGATACATATCTCTGACAGAAGAAGTGGACAATCCTTCCCGCATCATGTTCCGGGTAAGTCGCGATGAACTGTACCGGATACAGATAGCCAACCCCCGGCTGGACACCTTCATAAAACTGCTTTTACGCACCTATACGGGACTTTTCAATGGTTTTGTATCAATAGATGAACAATACCTTGCCAATGTCAGCCGTAACGCTCCGGCTGTGATTACGGAATACCTTATGCAACTTTCCAGGCTGTCAGTCATATCCTTCATCCCCAAAAAGAAATCTCCCCAGGTCTTCCTGCATTCCGGCAGACTGGAACCGGGAAACGTTTACCTTAATCCTGCCACTTTCCTGCAGCGAAAGGACGCCTATGCAAGGCGCATGGAAGCGATGCTCCAATATGCACAATCAGATGCTCCATGCCGCAGCAAACAACTCCTTGCCTATTTCGGGGAAGGAATGAAACGAGATTGTGATATCTGTGACGTTTGCCTGGAACGCCAGGGAAAAGACAATCCGAACGAAACATTTGAACGTATTGCCGGCAAGATCACCCGTACACTACGTTCTGGTCCGGTCCGTATCCAGCAGCTGGACCTGCTCTTTTCAGAGTCTGCCGGTAAAGTGGTTGATGTGTTGCGTGCCATGGCCGAAAACGGAGAAGTACTCATCAAGGACGACACCATACAACTGAATGGCAACAACACATAATATCAAACAACTTCGTATCTTTACCGTATGAATCGCAGTCAGGCAGCCGCCAGGATCAGGGAGTTGAAAGACGCCATCAATGAGCATAACAGAAAGTACTACGTACTGAACACACCTGATATATCAGATTTTGAATTTGATTTACTGCTGCAGGAACTAACCGTTCTGGAAAAAAAGTATCCCGACCTTGCCGGTGACGACTCCCCCACCCGTCACGTTGGCAGCGACATTGCCCCGGAAAACAATGCATTCCTGCAGTTTCCACACAGATATCCAATGCTGTCACTAAGCAATACCTACAACAAGGAGGAATTGCTCGACTTCCACAACCGCATATCAAAAGTGTCGGATCAACCGGTGGAATATGTCTGCGAACTTAAATTGGACGGCACAGCCATCTGCCTAACCTACAAGGACGGACGCCTCTTCCGGGCACTCACACGCGGCGACGGGACCATAGGAGATGATGTGACCCGAAACGTACTCCGCATCAAATCCATACCTGAAAGATTGACACCAGCCGGCGACTTTCCCTATCCCCCCGAATTCGAAATACGGGGTGAAATAGTCATGCCATTCATCAGTTTCGGCGAATTGAACTCGGCAAAAGAAAAAAACGGTGAACCACTTTTTGCAAATCCTCGCAATGCCGCGGCAGGCACACTGAAACTGCTTTCGGCTGATGAAGTGGAACGACGGGGTCTGGATTGCTACCTGTACCATCTGATTGCAGATGTTCCGGGTATCAAAACCCATTGGCAGGCTTTGGAAACGGCTTCCCAATGGGGATTCCCGGTATCACAGTACCGCAGGCTCTGCCGCAATGTGGAAGAGATCATGGAATTTCTGGAATACTGGGACAAAGCCCGCGCAGACCTTCCCATTGCCACCGATGGTGTAGTGGTCAAGGTCAACAGTTTTTCATTGCAGAAAACACTGGGAATGACGGCCAAAAGTCCACGCTGGGCCACCGCCTATAAATTCAAGGCGGAACAGGCCGCCACACGCCTTTTGTCGGTCGATTTCCAGGTGGGAAGAACAGGAGCCATCACACCTGTAGCCAACCTGGAACCGGTACTGCTTTCTGGAACAACCGTTAAACGGGCTTCTTTACACAACGCAGACCAGATAGCCCTTCATGATATCCGTCTGGGAGATATGGTTTATGTGGAAAAAGGAGGCGAGATCATACCTAAGGTCATAGGAGTGGAGCTTTCTTCCAGACCTGGAAATGCCCAGCCTTTCCATTACATCACGCATTGCCCTGAATGCGGGTCTCTCCTGGAAAGAGATCCGGGAGAAGCCAAACATTTCTGTCCCAACCGATGGGAGTGCCCGCCACAGATAAAAGGCAGGATAGAACATTTCATGAGCCGCAAAGCCATGAACATCCTGGGTGGAGAAGCCCTGGTTGAACAACTCTATGACAAGCAGATTGTAAAGGACCCGGCAGACTTGTACTACCTTGAACCCCCTATGCTGGAGGCACTGGAAAACTGGGGGGATAAATCCACCCAAAACCTGCTCAGCAGCATTGAAGCTTCTAAAAAAGTACCCTTTCACCGCTTTCTTTTTGCCCTGGGAATACCCTTTGTTGGAGAAACCACGGCCAAATACCTGGCTTCCCACTTCGGCTCACTCCAGGCCCTGAAGGATGCACCCATTGAAGATCTTACCGAAGCACCCGAAATTGGCATAAAAATAGCCTCTTCCATCCGGGACTTTTTCGAGAATCCCGTGATTGGCATCATGCTGGATAAACTCAAAGATGCAGGCCTGCCGTTAAGGCAGGATGTGACAGAAAAAGAACTTATGTCAGAATCACTGCAAGGGCTGCAGTTTGTCATATCAGGTACCTTTTCCCGTTCACGCGAAGACATGAAGAATCTTGTCCAATTGCATGGAGGCAAGGTTCTTTCGGGCGTTTCGGCCCATGTGGATTACCTGCTCTCGGGAGATAAGACGGGACCTTCAAAACTACAGAAAGCCTCTGCCATGGGAATAAGAATAATCGGTGAAAAGGATTTTCTTGCCCTTATTGGCGAATTGCCTTCTGAAGGCACACTTTTTGAAAATGAAAATAAAACCACATCGTTTTAATCATGACCGCTAGAATCCTCGACACCCTGCATTTCATAGGTACAAACGACAGGAATAAACCGTTGTTTGAAAGCAACTGGCCCCTGCCCTTCGGTATTTCTTACAACTCCTACCTTGTCACAGACAAACAAACGGCTTTGCTCGATACCATCGAATATGGAAGCGACCGCTCCTACTTTGAGGATCTTGAGCTTATCCTTAACGGACGCGACCTGAATTACCTGGTCATCCTGCATATGGAACCGGACCATGCCGGGATGATTGGAGAAGTGCTGCAGCGCTATCCCTTAGCGACAATTGTCACCAATGCCCGTGCTATCAAGTTACTGGATATATACTTTCCCAACATTGACAAAAGCAGGATCAGGGAGGTTAAAGAAGGTGACACCCTGGAGCTGGGACATCATCACCTGCAGTTTGTAATGACTCCCATGGTTCACTGGCCCGAATCCATGATGGCTTATTGCACAACAGAGAACATTCTTTTTTCACAGGATGCCTTCGGAACATTCGGAACCCTGGACGGAGGCATATTTGACGACGAGATTGACCCGGAATACTACAAGGATGAGATGCTCAGGTACTATACCAACATCATAGGACGCTTTTCAGCCCAGGTGGAAAAAACCCTTCAAAAGGCCGCTTCCCTGCCCATAAGGATCATCTGCCCGGTTCACGGTCCTGTCTGGCGTACCAATCCCCGTATTGTGTTCGACTGGTACAGCCAGTGGGCTGCCAGTAAAAGCCAGCCGGGAGTTGTCCTGGTCTACGCCACCATGTACGGCCATACGCAGAGGACAGCAGATTACATAGCCCGCAGGCTGGCTGAAAACGGCGTCCGCAACATCCGCGTATTTGATGTATCCAAAACCCACCCTTCCTTCATACTCAAAGAAATATGGAAATACAACGGCCTTGTTCTCGGGTCCTGTTCCTATAATACGGGCATGCACCCCAATATGCACCACCTGTGTCACGAAATTGAGATCATGCAGCCTGGAAGGAAAAAAGCATTCCTTTTTGGAGGGTACTCCTGGAGCGGAGGGGGCCTGAAAAACCTTCAGCTGTTTGTTCAAAAGATGACAGAACAACACAAATGGGAGCTCCCGGTTCCCGGAACGGAACTTGCCGGCTATCCGGCACTGAATGACTTGAAAAACCTGGACAAGGACCTTGCCACCTATGCAGCATCCCTGAATAACATAACAACCGTATAATTTGCAAAACCCTGACCAGATAGACCTGTACTTTGAACCGCTCAGGCAATCAAGCCTCGAACGTTGCGCCAGCGAAGAAGAATTCAAACTGGTACTCAAGGCTTACGACTTTGCCAAAGATGCGCACAAGAACCAGAAGCGCATCTCGGGTGATCCCATAATCCTCCACAACATTGACGTTGCCAGGATTGTGGTGGATGAGATAGGTCTGGGTTACAAATCCATCATCACGGCCCTCCTGCACCACATACTGACCGATACGGAATACACTTGGGAAGACATATCCGGCATGTTTGGCAGGAAAGTGGCAGAACTGGTGGTAGGTTTGGGAAAAATGGAACGCGTCTTTGCCGCACAGGACAAGACCCAGGAAGAAACCTTCAAACAGATGCTGCTTACGGTGAATAACGATATTCGTGTCCTGCTCATCAAACTCGCCGACAGGCTCCACAACCTGAGAAACCTGCAGGAATTGCCTGTTGAAAAAAGAGCCCGCAACCTGGGAGAGTCCATGTATGTTTTCGCTCCGCTGGCACACCAGATGGGGCTTTATACTATCAAATCCGAGATTGAAAACATATGGATGAAACACGCCATGCCCTCGGAATACAACGAGATCGAGGAAAAGGTAAAAGCCGAGATGGGGAGGCAGGGAACAGAGATCACCCAAACCTACCTGGGACCCATCCGGGACCTTCTGGAACATGAAGGCCTGGAATTCACTCTTTCCACCCGCATCAAGACACCATATTCCATCTGGTCCAAGATGAAAAAACGGAACGTTCCTTTTGAGGAAATCTATGACCTCTTTGCCCTGCGGATCGTTTTTGTACCCATGGTGACCGACATTGAACAGGAACACGAAATGTGTTATGAAATCGAGCAATGGCTCAACCAGCGCTGGGAACCTTACACGGAAAGAAGAAGGGACTGGCTTAAAACACCCAAGGAAACAGGATATGAGGCCCTTCACTCTACCTACCTTACACCATCGGGTAACTGGCTTGAAGTGCAGATCCGCAGCAAACGCATGGAAGAAATTGCAGAACAGGGAGTGGCGGCACACTGGAAATACAAAGGCATCTCGCCGGAGATTAGCGGTATTGAAAAGTGGCTGGCCAAGGCCCGTGAATCACTCGAGAATAAAGACGCGGCATCCCTCGAATTTTTTGACAATTTCCAGCCAGGGAACCTTATCTCGGTCATATATGTTTTCACCCCAAAGGGAGAAATGCGCATGTTGCCCAAAGGCGCCACCGCGCTGGATTTTGCATACTACATACATTCACATCTGGGAAACCGCGCCCTGGCGGCGAAGATCAATGAAAAACTGATGCTCCTCTCCACCCCGCTGCGCGGAGGGGACCAGGTGGAGATTATCACCACGGAAAAGAGCCAGGTCAGGATTGAATGGCTCGGGTACATAACCACATACAAAGCCAGGAACATGATCCTGGACACCCTTAAAAAAAACGGAACCGACCCTATCCGGGAAGGAAAGAAAATATTGGATTCCATGCTTTCAGACTTCGGGATCCAGCAAAGCACCAGGCTCATGAACAAACTGCTGGCAGCTTACAACGTCACCTCAAAGGAAGAATTTTATGGCAGGATAGGAGCCGGACTGGAAGATTTATCCAATTTACGAGAGGTATTACTGAAAGGTTCGCCTTCCCGCAAATTCGTTACCTGGATACCATCTCCCGACTGGAAACGGCGCAAGGATTTCAATGCCTACCATTTTGCCCCCTGTTGCCACCCCACAGCCGATGATAAACTCATAGGGTTTATTGATAGGTTGACATCAGACCTTTACATCCATACAGTCAATTGCTCCCGTGTGCCCGCCCTTAAAAGGCTTCACAGGAATGATAATGCCCAGGTTGGCGTGACCTGGAAAAAGCAATATACCTCATCCTCACTGGTTCGCCTTACCCTGCGTGGCAGCGACAGGCTTGGCATCATATACGACATCACCCAAACCATATCACTTACATTGTGTGTCAATATCCACAGTTTTTTCCTGGTTACGCACGACAACATCTTTGATGCCAGCCTGGAAATTTATGTTCAGAATCCCGTTGACATGAACAAACTGATTGAACAGCTGAAAATGATCAAGGGAATGGAAACGGTTACAAAAGCATAACTTATGAAAAGGCTTTTTCATCATGGTTTCATGGCAGCTGCAATCGTCCTGTTTGCCTTGTCACTGCTGACACCTCAAAGCTGTGCCAACACAACGGCAGCGCCTGCAGGCGGACCCAAGGACACCATCCCGCCCGTGCTAATAGCCACTTTACCGGATATTAACCAGACCCATGTGAGCACCTCGCTCAAAAAAGTGGAATTGCGGTTCAACGAATACGTGAAAATCACGGATGCCAATAAAAACATCATGCTTTCCCCTCCGCCGCAAAAAAATCCTACGGTCAGGACAAAGGGAAAAGGGATCGTGGTGGAACTGGAAGACGAACTCAAGCCAAATACAACGTACAGTCTATATTTCGGGAACTCCATACAGGATAACAACGAAGGCAATCCTTTTCCTGTATTTGCCCTGGGTTTTTCAACCGGTGAACAGGTAGATTCCCTGATGTATTCCGGGCTTGTACTGGATGCCTCTACCCTGCTCCCGGTGGAAAACACAACCGTAGTCCTTCACATCAATCCTGTTGATACGACCATAAGCAGGACACTTCCCGTAGCAGCCACACGCACAGATGCTTATGGGTACTTTGTGTTAAGGAACCTGAAAGACACCCTTTATTCTCTGTTCGCCATGACGGACCAGAACAACAATTACCGTTACAGCCAGACAGAAGGCGAACAGATAGGTTTTCTAGACACGCTTATCCGCCCTCACAAAAGAATGTTCACCTATGCTCCCGAAATACAACCTTATTATCTTACAGATACGGCCGGGTTGCTACGCAGACCGGTAGAAGGGAATGTGTTTCTTTTCAAGGAAGTGAGCGCACGCCAATCCCTTAGGGATTATAAACGAATCCAGCCCCGTGCTCTGGAACTGAAGTTCGGAGCGCCCTTCCCGACCATTATAAGTGCGCAGATCCCGGGAATTGATTCCACTCAGATCATTCGTCAGCACAACTACTACCGTGACAGCCTTGTCTGGTGGCTGGCAGCGCCTTCGGTCCCCGACACGGTGCTCTTGCACCTGACATATATGGCTACTGTCGATTCCCTGAACAAGCTGCTCCCGCGCACCGATACCCTGCGCTTTACCCCTTATGTAGACGAAAAGGCTGCAAACCGGGAAAAAGATATGGCCGCCACGGGCAGAGGCCGTGGAGAAAAACAACAGGCACCTCCATCGGTCAAACCGGGAAGGGAAGTCATGAGCATTAATGTCAGTGCAGTACCGGAAAGAATACCAGACCAGGGTATTGTCGTACGGTTCAAAAGTCTGCCCATAGGACCGGATTTTTCCCTGGCACAACTGGTTCGTATAACCGCCAAGGAAGATACGGTAACTGTTCCTTTCACGGTAGAGCCTGATTCACTGGACCTTTGCCTGTACAGGATAATCCCCGCCACCTATATGGAATCCACCCAGTATCTTTTTTCGATCCCTTCAGATGCCTTCAGGGACGTCTACGGCTTACCCAACGATTCGCTGCAAACTTCATTCAAGACACTGCTCAGGGATGACTTCGGGGCTTTGAACCTGCAGCTGGAGAATGTGCCAAACCCTCTGATCGTAGACCTGATGAACGAGGGCCGGAACCAGGTACTGCGTACCAGCCGGATTGCTTCTGACTCAACAATCACTTATCCTTACCTGAAAGCCGGTAAATACACGGTCAGGATAACAGAGGACATGAACGGGAACGGCTACTGGGACACGGGCAATATCATGGAAAGGAAACAGGCAGAACGCGTCAGGATGTTCCGTTTACCTTCCGGAAATCCCGTCATAGATCTTGCCGAAAAAATGGAGCTGACACAAATTATTGATATTGAACAACTTTTGAACCAACATGTTTCACTATCTGTTCCGGTTAAAAGAAGGTAAACGGCCATTCCTCTGCATGGTATTGCTTCTGTTGGTGATTCCGGCCGGAGCCCAGACCGTTTCCCATAAACAGCACTTGCTGGGGATTCGTGGAGGGTATGCATTCAATGGGGTGTCTTTCAATCCCGACAGGAAGCAAAAAATGGTACCTTCTTTTTACAATGCATCCATACTCTATACCTATTATCACGACTTATGGGGTACCATGCCCTACTTTGGCCTTCAGACAGGATTGACCTATACGCAGCAAGGGTATGAAACTCCCGATGTGAAAAGGGTTTACGATGTGCTCCGTATACCACTGACCTCTCAGTTCCACATCGATTTCTGGAAAATGCGACTGTTGATAAACCTGGGATGTTTTGGAAGTTACCGCATGCGAGCCTTCGACTATACTGCAGAAAAACCCGATGGATCCCAAGTGGTGTTCGACTGCAATCATCTATATTTGGATTACGGTATCCAGGGCGGACTGGGCCTGGCACTTGTCCTGAAGCCTTTTGAATTCCACATAGAGGCGAATTATCTCTATTCACTTTCCATGATAGAGAATCCGGCTCTGTACAGCAACGAATATTACACATACGGTTATCCCAACCAATTGCTTTTCACGCTGGGGATTTTCATACATTTATAACCATGAGCTCGCACGTCGTATACGCCGGAAAATTGGCCATCGGAGGCGGACACCCCGTTTCTGTCCAGACCATGTGCAACACGGACACACTGGATGTGGATGCATCCATAGCCCAATGCCTGGCCGTTGCCCGGGAAGGCGCCCAGATGGTAAGGCTTACCACACAGGGCCCCCGACAGGTTAAAGCACTGGCCGTCATCAGGGAAAAGCTCAGGGATCAGGGAGTGGATATTCCCCTGGTCGCCGACGTCCATTTCTCGGCTCACACCGCTATGGAAGCGGCCCGGGTGGCCGATAAGGTTCGCATCAATCCCGGTAATTTTTCACGTGACCGCTCCAGGGTCAGGGAATTGTTGGCAGAGCTCTTCGAAATTTGCCGCCGGCATGATACTGCCCTTCGAATTGGCGTGAACCACGGCTCTCTCCCCCTGCACATCCTGGAAACTTACGGGAACTCTCCTGAAGGCATGTGTCAGGCTGCCATGGAATACCTGACCATTTGCCAGGAAATGGATTTTCCCCGTGTTGTGGTCTCTCTCAAATCGAGCAATACCCGCATCATTGTACAGGCCAACCGGCTGCTCGTTCAAAACATGAAAGCCCTGGGTATGGACTACCCGCTGCACCTGGGTGTGACAGAATCTGGCAACGACCGGCAGGGACGCCTTAAATCCGCTGTGGGTATCATTACCCTGCTTAAAGAAGGCATTGGAGACACCTTCAGGGTTTCCCTCACCGAGGCCCCCGGGGCGGAAATCCGCTTTGGCAAGCTGTTCCTGCCTGTAGCCAAAGACCGCAGCCAGCCTGCATCATGGGATGAGCTCATTGTCAGTGCCGCTTACAAGTGGGCTCCCGGCCTGCTGGACGGGACCATTGACTGGAAGACATTGCCCATGCCATTTATAGAGGCACCCTTTGCTTCAAAAGAAGAACTGAAAGAATTCTGCATGGACCTGCTGCAGGCTACCCGTTGTGTCTTTTCAAGCCCCGAGTACATTTCCTGTCCCGGTTGTGGTCGTACAAAATTCAACCTGGAAGAAACAGTCCGCCAAGTCAAGAAGGCCACATCACACCTTAAAGGATGCACCATTGCCGTCATGGGTTGCATTGTGAACGGGCCCGGAGAAATGGCCGATGCCCAGTACGGATATGTTGGGGAAGGCAATGGGAAGGTAACCCTATATAAAGGGAAAATCCCCGTCATGCGGGGGATTCCACAGGAAGAAGCGGTACAGCGTTTGCTGGAACTTATAGAGTCTCAACAAAAATAGCACCGCTTTCTATCCGTACCACTTTAACCGGAGTACCTTTGGGAATGTATCCTATAGCCGCACGGGCTTCCACCCACCTGCCTGCAATGGTCACTTTTCCGGAAGGCCGAAGGTCAGTAAAGGTCACCCCTTCCTGGCCTATGACAATATCATGGAGGGTCGGTACCCCAACAAATCCATCTTCTGTTTCCAGGTTCGTCCTCAGGGCTATGCGGTTGAACACCCTGGTGGGAAACAACATATGCACGGAAAAAAGAATAAAAGACAGGGCCAGCAGACCGGTGACACTCACCGTGGCAACAGGCACCAGTATATCTTTCCAGGGGAAAGGCCCTTTGAAATCAAACACCCGGTTGTCTATCATGGTAAGAGTCAAACCGGCGCCTATAGCAACAAGGCCAAGGATGCCCAACACCCCGAAACCCGGAGTGACAAATATTTCAACAGCCAGAAGTATCAAGCCTGCAATAATGATAATGATCTCCCAGTATTGCACCAATCCTTCCAGGAAAAGCGGGGAAAAATAGCCAATGGCACAAAAGACCGCCACCCCCAGCGGGAAACCTATGCCCGGGCTTTGCAGTTCAAAATAAATGCCTCCTATCATGCCCATGAGCATCAGGGCCTGGACCAGCGGCAGTAGAAAGAATCCTATCACCTTGTCCAGCCAGGTCTCTTCGTATTCCTTGATGACATGATTCTCATAACCAAGCAATGCCACTGCTTCCTCCACACTGGAGGCCTGTCCCTGGCTCAATCCCGCTTCAATGGCTTCCCTTGTCGTCAGATTCACTATCGTGTCTCCGCTGACCATTTGTTCCGCCAGTCTGGGATCACGCCCCGTTTCTTCGGCCGTGGCACGCATCAGGGAACGCATGTAAGACTGGTATTTCTCGGGCATTGGTTCTCCAGTCTGATTCACGACACTGGCAGAGCCGATGGTGGATCCGGGGGCCATATAAATGGTATCACACGCAATGGAGATCAGTGCACCTGCCGAGGCTGCCTGGTGGTCAATAAAGGAAACCGTGGTGAAAGGAGCTTCCAGCAGGGCTGTCCTCATTTTTTCAGCCGCATCCAATGCACCGCCAAAAGTATTGAGACGCATTACAAATGCCATGGCATTCTGTTCTTTTGCCTCTTGCAGCGCCTTGTCAAGCATTCTGGCCGACTTGGCATGGATCTCACTGTCAATGTTCAACACAAATACCAGGCTTGAATCAGCTCCTTTTGCCAGCAGGGGCAAAAAGAGCAAAAGCAGGAGAAAATAACGTTTCATTCCATCTATCTTGATTCTAAAATTGTACCGTTGTCCTTGACTACGGCTTCTTTCCATTTTTGTGTCTGACCTCCGGATATGGGGGATTTGGGAATTCGTACGCTGTTCCCGTTGTTGGTGAATGACCCGTCCGGGTTCTGGTGCTTGATGTTTCCGTCAATATACTTAACCATCAGATATTTATCAAGTTCCACCCATTTATCAAACAACTCCTGGGCCGCATTCACCGAAAAATCAGTCAGAAATTCACGGGCCAGAGCAGGGTCCTGTTTGTACAAAGTCAAAGCAATCTGATCGATATGGGCAGTTTTTTCCACCATCTCATTTTCCCAGGCATCCACAACGTTCCGGACTTCAGCCCCGGTCTGGTTATAGCGAAGGTATGCAAACTGGGCTACCCTGTTCACTATCCAGAAGAGCGATGTTTCAGAGTACTCCAGCATGCTCCCGTTCCCCTCTTCTATGCATCGGGGAACACGCTGAGAAACGCTGTAAAACGGTATCAGGGCCGAAGTACCGGCATCGTCCACCCCAAACCAGTACAAGCCCCCAAGGTCCCTTGGAAGATCACTCCTGCATTGTCCTACAAACCACCATCCTGTCTGTTGCGTTGATATGGCCCGCTCGTTGACGTAGGTCTTTCCATCCACCTCGAATGACATGGGCCTCCAGCGGTATGGCAATGCGTTGCTTCCGGCGCCGATATCGCACGTCATGTCCATAGGGGTTCCTTCAAAATGGTCACGCATCATTCCGGCAACATCCCTGAAGGACAATTTAACATTTGGCTTTACATACAAGGGCATACGGTTGGTCAGATTATGACCCATGGCATAATCCAGGTATTTATCCATGCCGTCTGCAAAACGGTTGAAATAAGCCCATATGCGCGCATCACAGGCACGGGCGGCTCCAAAATCCACCGGTGCATATACGTCGGAAAAGCTAAAATCCTTGTCCTTGCCGCTAAAAATCCCCATCTCCCGGGCATGGGAAATCACATCGGGACTATATAGACAATTATCAGGATCGTCAAAATCAAGGTTTGTGATGCGGGCCTGGTTGGCATGACCGCTGATGTATCCGTCGGGAATGCGCCTGGCTGCCCATACGGCCCCTTTGTTCACATTGACCCCTTCCACCATCCTGGGAGCCTTGGCCATTATTTCCATGATCCATACTTCATCGGGATCGGCAATGGAAAATGATTCCCCGCTGGAGGCATATCCATATGTCTGCATTAGATTATCAATCAATAAGATGGCCTCACGTGCGGTTTTGCAGCGCTGTAAAGCCAGGTAGATCAGGGACCCGTAATCCATCATCGCGGTCGGATCATTGAACTCACTCCTGCCCCCAAAGGTGGTCTCCCCTATCAACAGCTGGTATTCATTCATGTTTCCGGTCACAGAATAGGTCCGGCGTGCCTGGGGGATTTCCCCCATGTACTTACCTGTATCCCATTCATAGATTTTCAATATGGTTCCCTCGGCCCATTCAGCTGCAGGCCAGAAGTACAACTCACCGAATAACTGGTGTGAATCGGCGGAATAACTGACAATCACGGATCCGTCTTTTGACGCACCTTTGGTTACAATCAAATTCGTACAGGGCATGGCTGTACCGGCACCCACAAAAAAAGCAACAAGGCTCAGGAAGATCTTTCTGGTAATCATTGGCATATATTTTTTAATAATGTCTATTTTGTAAAAATACAAAAAAGACAAACACCGAGCGTTTTTTTACTATCTTTGTTTTCTTTGAACATTACTCATTCATAGAATAACCAATCAAATCATGAAGAAATTTTTAACCACTTTTCTAGTTCTGCTATTGGCAGGAATCTACGGCTATTCACAAATGGCCAATCCACAGGAGCCCTTGAAGATCGATCCTGCAGTTCGTATAGGTAAACTTGACAACGGACTTACCTACTACATAAGGCATAACACAAAGCCTGAAAACCGTGCCGAATTTTACCTTTTCACGAATGTGGGAGCCATACAGGAAACCAAAGCCCAGGCGGGTCTGGCACACTTCCTTGAGCACATGGCACTCAACGGCACCAGGAATCTTCCTGGCAAGATGCTCATCAGTTACCTGGAAAGCATAGGTTGCAGTTTTGGCAGGAACATCAATGCGGGTACAGGGGTTGAACAAACCATGTACATGCTCAACAATATTCCCATGCTCCGGGAAGGAGTCTTGGATACCTGCCTGCTGATCATGCACGATTATGCCGCTTTTGTGACAAACGACCCCCAAGAAATTGACAAGGAAAGGGGTGTGATCATAGAAGAATTGCGTACACGCCGAACAGCCCAGTGGCGTATGTTCGAAGCCTCGCTGCCCTATCTGTACAAAGGTTCAAAATATGCCGAATGCAACCTGATAGGTACCATAGAAGGACTTCAGACATTCCCCGCATCGGAACTGCATGACTTTTACAAGACCTGGTACCGCCCCGATCATCAGGCTGTCATTGTAGTGGGAGATGTTGATGTGGACCAGGTTGAAAGCAAGCTCAAAGCGCTTTTCCAGGACATACCGGCCCCTACCACCCCCAGCCCCAAGAAAGTGATCCCGGTACCGGAAAACGACGATCCCATAGTCGGAATCATTACAGACCCTGAAGCACAAAACACAGGGATAGAATTCATTATCAAATCCGAACCTATTCCCTACACCATGCGTTCTTTAGGAATGATATACATGGTAGATATGTTCAAATCGTTCGTTTCCAGAATGATGAACGACCGTTTTCAGGAAATCGCACAACAACCCGATGCTCCTTTCCTGGGTGCGGGCATGAGCTTTTCCTCCATAACCACCTCTGCAGATGCTACCATGTTCACTGTACAAAGCAGGGATGGTGAAGGTGCCCGGGCATTTGAAGCCCTTATGACCGAGGTGGAGAAAATGAAACGGTATGGATTCACAGATGGCGAACTGGAACGTGCCAAAACCAATTTCCTGCGCCGCCTGGAACGTGCAGCAGAGAATGCGGCGGACAGGATGAACAGTGAGTTCATCAACACCATGATGAGCCATTATGCTTTCAATGAGCCCATCCTGGACCCCGCATATGAACTGGAAGTTGCGAAAGGATACCTTCCTTTCATTACTCTTGACCAGCTCAACCAGCTGGCACAGCAATTCATAACGGAAGAAAACCGTATTCTGCTTGTAAGCGGTCCGGAGCGCGAAGGCCTGCAGATCCCCTCCGAGCAGGAACTCCTGGATATCATCAGGAAGGTGAAAGATATGGAAATTCAAGCTTATGCAGAAGAAGTATCCGACGAACCTCTTGTCAACGTGGACGCCATAGTGCCAGGAAAGATAATCAGCCAACAGGAAGGTGCTTTTGAAAGTGTGGTATGGACCCTCTCCAATGGCATCAAGGTGGTTATAAAACCCACTGCGCACAAAAAGGACGAAGTATTATTCTCCCTGCAGAACGACGGAGGACTCTCCATAGTTCCTGAAGACCTGTTGCCTTCGCTGGAAAGTAACGTTTTCACCCTCTGGTCGCAAAGCAACGGGGTAGGCAATTTCAACGCCACATCGCTCAAACGCAAGCTTACCGGTAAGATTGCCAACGCCTCTCCCTTCATTAGTAGTTACGACCAGGGCATTAGAGGAAGCGCTTCGCCTCAGGATATTCAGACCCTGCTGGAGCTGGTATATGCCCACATTGTCACACCACGCTTTGTGGAAAGTGAATTTGAAGCCCCCATGGCCCAGCTCAAAGCCATAGTCCCCAATATGGAGAAAACACCCAATTTCGTTCTTCAGAAGGAACTTATGAAAACCGTTTTCAACAACAACCCACGCAGCCAACTGGTTTCGAGTGAATTGCTGGAAAAAGTGTCTCTGGCGAACCTGGAAAAAGCATACAGATTGTGCTTTGCCAATAACAACGGGGCAGTAGTCACCATAGTTGGTAATGTTGATCCGGAAGCTTTGAAACCCCTGGTGGAACTTTACCTGGGTTCATTACCATCTGCTACAAAGCCTGCCGTGTGGGTAAAAGACAATAACCGCATCCGCAAAGGAATGGTGGAAAATCATTTCAATGTCGTGATGGAAACGCCCAAAACAAGCATCGTGAATGTCTATTCGGCGGACATGGAATACAACCTGAACAACGATATATACCTGGATGCCGTTCAGTCCATTCTCAATATGACCTATACCAAGACCCTCAGGGAAGATGAAGGCGGGACCTATGGAGCATCGGTTCAGAAAATAAGCTCGAGTCAGCCCGAAGAGTACGGAGGCATTATCATTGTTTTTGATACCGATCCGGAAAGACAGGAAAGAATGAGCCAGGTGGTCAGGAACGATTTCCTTAATCTTGGCCAGAACGGTCCATCAGATGAGTATGTAACCAAAACCAGGGAGAACTTCCTTAAAAACCGCCAGGAAAACGTTATCAGGAACAGTTTCTGGCAGCAGTCACTCATCAGCTTCTATACAGAGGAGCTGGATATTGTAACAGGTTACGAAGAGATTGTCAAAGGGATTACTCCTTCCAGTGTACAGGAATTCATCAAGAATTTCCTGAAACAGAATAATTACATTGACATCAAAATGAATCCTGCCCAGTAATATCCCACAAAACATGAATCCAGACAGGGCTCCTTGAGGGCCCTGTCTTGTTTTGTATGAACTCCAGGCCTTTGGCAAAAAGACATGCCAGTCGTGCAGGAAAAGACAAACGTGGTTTTTCCAGGTGTTTTCCGCAATTGATGCAGGGTTCCTCCTGCTGGTAAGAACCGTAGGGAAATCCAAAACGTTCATATACCGCGTAGGATAAACGGTTTGTCTTATATACACCTCTGCCGGGGTACTCGGTTCTTGAGAAGGGCATGTTGCCGAAGAGAGACATAAGCTGCTGCAGGTCAAAAGAGTTGACATGACCCGTGGTAGGATTGATGCTTCCGCAGTGAATGCAGCGGGTAGCGTGAACTCTCAGGTCTTGCCTGAAAGGCACCCCGATGAGAAGATACCTTCTGGTAACACGCAGCAATTCCGCACAAGCCTTTTCCAGCTTCTGAGGCGGGATATGTTCCAGTACCTCTGTACAGATGACCAGGTCAAAAGATTTGTCCGGGAAATCAAGTGCTTTGATGTCACCCTGCACACAAGCTACGCGGGGGTGGACAATACCGGGCATGTTCAGGTCCAGGGCGGTGACAGAAGGATAAATTCCTGCCAGTTTCAGTGTGATGTACCCTTCGCGGCATCCTGCCTCCAGCACCTGTTCGGCATGGGAAGGGAGCATACGCATTATGGAATCCACGCGTTGCAATTCCACTTCTTTACGACGGTATTGTGCTGTATCGAACCTCATATTTTCTTGCTCACTCTTTGGAATAACTGGAAATAGGGAAACAACGGAAATGGCAAACGCCGGTGCAGGCAAAACAGCAGCCGTAAGGACTTGAACGTACCAAAGGAATTTATTGAACAGTACTTCAGAAAACGCAGCAAGATCTCATTGGCCAAAATATAAGGCCTGACCATAAGGCTCTTTTCGTTCGTTTTATAAAGACTTTCACACCATGACAGGATGTCCCTGTAATGTTCCTGTTCCCTTTCAGGCCGGATATCCATTCCGGTCAGCCTCAGGTGAGCAGACAGCTCTTCGGCTGCAGGCCGATAGCCCATCTTCTTCAACAATGAGCTGTATACACGGGATGCATGTTTCATTTGCGCTTCGGAATGTTCCGAGGATATCTGCCCCGGACTGCGGCGGTAATACGTAAGGTAACGGGGAAGCAGGTGGAAATCACCGGCAAAGACTGCCCTGCTCCACAATTCAAAATCATGCGAAAAAGAAAAGGATTCATCATACCGGAGGTTCTGCTCTACCAGGAAAGAGCGCCTAACCATCACGGAGGAATGGACCAGGGAACAGCGGAATAATGTGGAGCATCTGATTTGTCCCGGATATAAAGGGAAACGTACTGCCTTGACCGGGTGCCCCGTATGGTCTGTTTCGTAAACATACGTTCCCAGGCCGGCGGCAGCAGGATGCTTTTCCATATATTCAACCTGTTTTTCCAGCTTTTGAGGGGCCCAGAAATCATCAGCATCCAGGACGGCCATATACTTACCTGAAGCTTCAGCAATAGCCCTGTTCCTTGAAAAAGCGGCTCCGCTGCGTGTCTCGTTCCTGAAAACCCTAAGGCAGGGGTCTTTGCGGTTTTCCAGTATATGGCCGGTACCGTCGGTAGAAGCATCATCCACAACCACTATCTCAAAGTCCCTGAAAGTTTGGGCAAAGACGCTGTCCAGTGCCGCTTCTATGTAAGCCTGCGCGTTGAACGCAGCCATAATTACTGAAACCATACGCAAATATAAAAAAACCGGATGTATTCCCTCAGAAAACATCCGGTTTTACATGGAAAGGACTGCTTATTTGACAGTAGCCATGTGCTGGATCATATCCACAATCTTGCAGGAATAACCCCATTCGTTGTCGTACCAGGAAACTACTTTTACAAAATTGGGATTGAGTGAGATCCCGGCTCCTGCGTCAAATATGGAAGTACGTGAATCGTGCAGGAAATCAGAAGAAACCACGGCATCCTCAGTATAACCCAGGACACCTTTCATTTCACCTTCCGAAGCTTCTTTCATGGCGGCCTTGATTTCATCGTAGCTGGCCGGCTTTTCAATACGACAGGTCAGATCCACAACAGAAACGTTAACGGTTGGAACGCGGAATGACATACCGGTTAGCTTGCCGTTCAGCTGGGGGATCACTTTGCCCACCGCTTTGGCGGCGCCTGTGGAAGAGGGAATGATGTTGGCAGCAGCAGCGCGTCCGCCCCTCCAATCCTTGGCAGAAGGTCCGTCTACTGTTTTCTGGGTGGCTGTGGTGGCGTGAACAGTTGTCATAAGCCCTTCCACTATCCCGAATTTATCGTTCAACACCTTGGCTAAGGGGGCAAGGCAGTTTGTCGTACAGGAAGCATTGGAAATAATTTGCTCGCCTTTGTATAATTTATGGTTGACTCCGAAGACGAACATGGGGGTGTCATCCTTGGAGGGTGCAGACATGATAACACGTTTTGCTCCGGCAGCCAGGTGTCCCTGTGCTTTTTCCTTTGTAAGGAAAAGACCTGTGGATTCCACTACATATTCTGCGCCTATCTCGTTCCATTTAAGGTTGATAGGATCTTTCTCTGCCGTAACGCGGATGGATTTTCCATTGACAACCAGTTTGTTGTCCCTGACTTCTATAGAACCCTGGAATTGTCCGTGAACTGTATCATACCTTAGCATGTAAGCTATATAGTCAACGTCTATCAGGTCGTTAATACCAACTATTTCAATGTTTCCAAAATCCTGGGCAGCACGGAAAACCAACCGTCCAATCCGGCCAAAGCCGTTAATTCCAACTTTAATCTTATTCATATTATTGTTTTGTTTGTTAAATCAACAGCAAAGTTAATACATGGAGCGATAAGCTCAAAAAAATTCATTAAATTCGCAAATTATGCATATACTGATTACTAACGACGACGGGTATACCTCAAAAGGGCTCCAGGCACTCATAGAAATGGCCCGCCAGTTTGGCGATATTACCGTAGTGGCACCCCAGTATCCGCAAAGTGCCATGTCCAACGCCGTTAGTATTGGAAAACTGTTGCGGATGGTCCCTGTGGGAAGTCCAGATGGTTTGCCGGAAAATGGCGTACAGCGGTATTACTGTTCGGGGACCCCTGTTGATTGTGTGAAAATGGCCCTGAACTTGCTCTTTGACTCACGTCGTCCCGACCTGTTACTATCGGGCATCAACCACGGATTCAACGGCTCTTCTGCAGTTCTCTATTCCGGAACGCTGGCAGCCACGCGTGAAGGTGCCCTATACAAAATCCCTTCCCTGGCCTTCAGCCTGAACGACCACCAGACCAATGCGGATTTTTCTGCCAGTATATTTTACGGAAAACAGATCATCGAAACATTCATTGCATCTCCCCCGGCTCCCTTTACTTATGTAAATGTGAACATACCCCAGGGCAGCATTGACGAGATAAACGGGATCCGCCTGTGCCGCTTTGGCATGGGAGCCTGGATCAAGGAAATTGAAACCCGTACGGACCCCTATGGTCACCCCTATTACTGGATGGTTGGCGAATATGAAAACCTTGAGCCCAATGAACCCGATTGTGACCATAACCTTCTTGAACAGCATTATGTAACCATAGTCCCGCATAAAATAGACAATACAAACTATCCCGAGCTGGAACGTTTGAAGGATGCGTGGAAAGATCTGACCTGGGAAAAGAAAAAGTAACAGATCATGCGTTATTTCATCATATCTGGCGAAGTGTCCGGTGATCTTTACGCCAAACAGCTAATGCAGGCTCTGGCGGAAGCAGATCCGCTGGCAGAGTTCAAATACAGGGGACCAGGCAGCAGGTCGGCCGTGATGGGATTTGCGGAGGTGGCCAGACAGCTGGGTTCCCACATAAAGGAATTGCGCCGGTGTCGGAAAGATGTCCTTGAATATGCTCCCGATGTGCTAATCCTGGTGGATTACCCCGGGTTCAACCTTCACATGGCCCGTTTCGCTTCACGTAAGGGCATCAAGACATTTTACTATATAGCGCCAAAAGTATGGGCTTCTCGCGAATACCGTCTGCGGACCATCCGGAAATACGTCACGCAGCTTTATGTCATATTCCCCTTTGAAGTAGACTACTTTACTTCCAAAAGGATCAATGCAGTATACCTGGGTAATCCCGTTCTGGACAACCTTGCAGATACACTGGAAAAATCTGACCCGCCCGAAGTTTTCGCACGAAAATATAAAATAGGGGCAGATCCTGTGTTGGCCATTCTGCCTGGAAGCCGCCTGAACGAGATCAATTTCCTGCTACCTCGGGTAAAGGATATCATCAACAAATTCAACGATTACCAGTGGATCGTCGCAGCCACTCCCTCCATCCCCATAGCCGTTTACGATAACATCCTCAAAGACCTTCCGGTGCGCGTGATCTACGGACATACACACGAGATCCTGCAACAAGCCGAGGCAGCACTCATCACCAGCGGCACTGCCACGCTCGAGGCAGCCCTGCTGAATTGTCCCCAGGTGGTATGCTACGGAGGCAATCCTCTCTCGGTGGCCATTGCCCGTCTGATAATCAAAGTGAAGCACATATCCCTGCCAAACCTGATCCTGGAGAAAAACTCGGTCCGGGAACTCATTCAAAAGGAATGCAATCCTGTCCGGATGGAAGAAGAATTGCGCCTTTTGCTCAAAGGACGGCAGAGGAGAAGGAGCGTCCTTGCAGATTACAAACGGCTGGCAAGGATCCTGGGAATGGACGGGGCCACGGAGCGCATTGCCCGCCATATGTATACCCTCCTTACAGGAGGCCACAAGGTACCCCGGTACAGGGTGTACACCACTACCCCGCTTGGCAACTTTCAATTCTCGGCAAATGAATACGAAGAAATCACGGCCTGTGAATTCGAGGACAATTATAACCTGAAAGGTTTTTATAAAAGTGGGGAACTCATGGACCCCGAAGAGCCAAAACCGCCCATCCTGTTGCTGGCTCTTGAACAGCTGGACGAATACTTCAAGGGAACGCGCCGTACATTCAATTTGCCCTTAAAGATAGAAGGCACAGATTTTCAAAAGACCGTATGGGAAAACCTAAAAAATATACCTTACGGCACAACGCTTTCATACGCAGAACTTGCCGCCAGGTCAGGCAATCCCAAAGCTGCACGTGCTGTAGGCCAGGCAAGCAACGCCAATCCCTTTGCCATAGTCATTCCATGCCACCGTATTATTGGAGCAGACGGTTCGCTTGTGGGATACGCTTCGGGACTGGGACGCAAGCAGAAGCTTCTGGCCATGGAAAAATCCTATGCGCCTGAATCTTCCAACGCACTTTTTTAGTATATTTGTAAGATAAATTATTAACCTATGAAATTTGTTGTATCAAGCTCAGAATTGTTGGGAAGACTACAATCCGTAAGCAGGGTTATCGCTTCCAAGAACACATTGCCCATACTGGACAATTTCCTGTTTGACCTGACCGGGGATTCACTCACCATTACGGCCTCAGACCTGGAAACCACCTTACATACCACCATGCCCATTGACAACGTGGTAGAAAAAGGCAGTATTGCCATTCCGGCCCGTATCCTGACAGATTCACTCAAGGAATTTCCGGAGCAACCCCTGACATTTGCTTTCAACAAAGAACAGAATATAATAGAATTCACCTGGACGACCGGTAAATTCCAGGTTCCCGCATTTCCGGCAGAAGATTACCCTGTAGCCAAAGAACCCAATGACAACCTGTCCATCACATTCTCCCCGGACGTCTTGCTGGAAGGTATAAACCGCACCCTTTATGCAACAGGTGACGAGGAGTTGCGCCCTGTGATGAACGGCATTTTCTTTGACCTGAAAACCAACGGTGCCAACCTGGTGGCCTCGGATTCCTACAAACTGGTTTGCTACACTAGATCCGATGTCAAATCCTCCGAAGATGCCTCTTTCATCCTCCCCAAAAAACCGGCCAACATACTCAGGAACCTTCTTGTCAAGATGGAAGACGATGTCACCATATCCTTCGATAAAACCAACGCCTTCTTCAACTTCGGTTCCTACCGCATGACATGCCGCCTGGTGGAAGGAAACTACCCTGCATACAGGAGTGTCATTCCCCAGAACAATCCCAACAACATCATCGCGGACCGGATAGAACTGATGAACGCGGTACGTCGCATAAGCGTATGCGCCAACCAGGCAACCAACCTCATCAGACTGCTCTTTTCTGCCAACCAGATATTCGTCTCGGCCCAGGATGTCGAATTCCGCATTGCCGCCCAGGAACGCATCTCCTGCCAGTACGACGGTCCAGCCATTGAGATGGGATTCAAATCTGTGTTTCTGGCGGAGATCCTGGCCAACCTTCCGGGTACCGAGGTTAACATTGCCCTGAGCGACCCCTCACGCGTAGGCCTCATCACCCCCATTTACACAGAACCGGAAAACGAGGAACTCTGCGCCCTGCTCATGCCTATGATGATCACCCAGTAGAGTGCCGCGCACTTTTGATACATTGACCTATATAACAGATAGTTAACAAAAGAGCTCCCCCAGAGAGCTCTTTTGTTATATCACTGTAAGCCAATCTCATACATCAAAAGTGCGCGGCACTATTTTCCCGTCCTTGGCAAGGAGAAACTCCATTAATTTTTGTACTTTTGTGACTCATAAAGCCCAAATCAACATGAAACTCAACCTTAAAAGACCCATCCTGTTCCTGGACCTGGAAACGACCGGCCTGAATGTGGCAACTGACAGGATCATTGAAATTTGCGTTCTAAAACTGAGTCCCGACGGAACACGCGAGATCAAGACGCGCCGGATCAATCCAACCATACCCATATCGCCTGAAGCACAGGCAATACATGGTATCTCGAACGAAGATGTTGCCAATGAACCCACGTTCAAGGAAATTGCCAAATCACTGGCCAAATGGATGGAAGGCTGCGACATAGCGGGCTATAATTCTACCAAATTCGATGTGCCCATGTTGTCTGAAGAGTTCCTGCGGGCGGGAATCGACTTCGATTTCCGCAAACGCAAACTAATTGACGTACAGAATATTTTCCATAAGCTCGAGCAAAGAACGCTGAAAGCAGCTTACCAATTCTACTGCGATAAGAATCTGGATAATGCTCACAGTGCCGAAGGCGATACCATTGCAACCATGGAAATCCTTGAAGCCCAGTTGGACAGATATCCCGATGATCTTAAGAACGAAATAGGCTTCCTGTCTGAATTCTCTACCAGAAACCGCAACCTGGATTATGCCGGCCGCATAGTGCTCGATGACAAGGAACAACCGGTTTTCAACTTCGGCAAGCACAAAGGCCGTAGCGTAAAAGAGGTACTGCATACAGAACCCTCCTACTACGACTGGATGATGAAAGGAGATTTTACCCTTGATACCAAGAAAGTCCTGACTGAAATCAAATTGAGTCTATAGGTTGTCCCGATCCCGTTCGCACTCACCTCTGGCGCATATGAGGTGGAACTTCCCGCGCCATTTTTAACTCTAAATATTAATAAAACCTTGTTTTACTGTTAAATAGAAATTTTATTGCTGATTTTTGGCGCATGAGGTTCCACCTCCTGCCAGCCTGCCCGTAGCAAACGCTATTTGCAGGTTATACCCGCCACTATCTGCATCAAGATCCAGCACCTCACCTGCAAACGACAGGTTTTCAACCAGTTTTGAACGCATCGTACGTATATCCACTTCTTTCATAGAGATACCACCAGCCGTCACAACAGCCCGTGCCCAGTCTCCGTAAGAAGCTATGGGAAAGACCCATTTTGTCATGGCATCCACAGGATGCAAGCCGCTCACAGTCTGATATTTTATAAAAGGGGTTATCAATGTTTCCGGCATATATGCCCTAAGCCGCTTTAGCAGATCAGCTTCAGATCCATTCCCCGGACCAACAGAATTCTTTCCCGGGCTCCCATTCCCGGCCCCAACCGAATTCCTTGCCGACATCCCAGACCCAGGCACAGACACAGAACCAGAACCGACAAGAGAATTTTCCCGTTCCCGTTTCCACCGGGCCATCAGCTGTTCACGTGTGAGTGCAGGCTTCAGGTTTAGATGCAGGGACACGCGCTGCCCTTTGTTCAGAGCCACCACTGCCTGCCTGCTCACGCGAAACCCAATAGGACCTTCAATCCCCAGGTTACTGAAAAGCAGTTCTCCCTCCTCGGATCGTCGCAGCACTTCCTCTATGTACAGATCCAGCCGGACATTGCGCAACTCCACCCCCTCAAGCCGCCGGTCGTAATCCACTGGCATCAGCGCGGTTAGCGTAGGAAAGAGTGGCTCAATGGTGTGGCCGAGCGCCGAGGCCAGTGCATAGCCGTCCCCTGTCGAACCGGTACCGGGATAAGTCTTACCGCCGGTGGCCAGAATAAAATGGTCCGCAGTCAGCAGCCTTTCTTCACCCCGCGAATTCCTGACTCTCACCGCTTTGATCCGTGTGGGTGTACCTGCTTTTTTTGTATTGATCGGGGCACTTGCCGAGGCTTTTATTTCCAGAGCTCCGGAAGTGGGTGCTGCACTGCTTGCGGTAGCATTGCTGACAGGAAAGTTTGCACAGGAAGTTGTTTCCTGGTCTCCGGAAGTTGGTGCCGCTTCCGTCAGGAATTCCAGCACCTGGCAACCGCAGATCATGCGGACACCCAACCGCTCAAGCCAGGATTTGAGAGCATCTATCACATCAAATGCCCTTTGAGAAGCGGGGTACACCCTTGTTCCTCGCTCCAATACCGTTGGCAATCCAATATTATTAAAGAAAGTCACCGTATCCTCGCTGGTGAAATTATAAAATGCCGGCTTGAAATAACGGTTCACCGGGTGTACGTGCGGGCTGAAGTCTTCCCAGTTCTTGAGGTTGGTGATATTGCAGCGGCCCTTTCCCGTTATGGCCAGTTTGCGTCCCGGTTTCTCCATCTTTTCAAGCAGAACCACATTAGCACCTTTTTCTGCCGCCGTACCGGCAGCCAGCATACCTGCGGGTCCCGCCCCAATTACAATCACTTCCTTCATACTGCAAAAGTTACTATGTGCCGTTCACACTTTTCCGCCGGACGATTCATGAACACTTCCTCCACACTGAAAAAAAAGCTATGTACTGTTTATACTTCACTGCAGGATAATTCATGATCACTTCCTTCATACTGCAAAGATAGAACTAAGCGTTGATATAAGTGAATTGCCGGGACTGATAAAAATCCTTACATTTGTATGTAATAATTCGCGTCGAACAAATCATTATCTGTAATGAAAAAAAATATGTTCATGCCTGCAGCCTCTAACTTGCATGCGCTTGCCGGTGTTATTGATCCTGCAACTAAGAAACGTTCGCCTTCAGAGGTACGTTTGTCTTCTGGAAAACGGATGTCTTCAGGAATCATGTTGTTTTCGGGGAAACGGATGTCCTTGTTGTCTTCTTGTAGAGAGCTGTCTTCGGGGATCCTTCTATTTACGTGCTTTCTGTTGCTATTTACTGCGTGCAACAGGCAGGAGCGGCTGCCCAGGATAGCGATAGCCGGGATTGCCATAGAATGCAGTACGTTTTCCCCTGCAAAGACAGTTGAAGAGGATTTCAGCATCAGCAAGGCAGAAGAGGTGTTCAGCCGGTACGATTTCATGGCCCCTGACTCTGTTTTACGCCAGAAAGCACACTGGCTACCGGCCATGTATTCCAGGGCCACTCCCGGCGGGATCGTAACCAGGAAAACATATGAATCGCTTGTAAACCAGACACTTGAGGAACTCAGGAAGAACCTTCCCTACGATGCCCTGTACTTTGACATCCATGGAGCCATGAGCGTAGAAGGACTGGATGACCCGGAAGGAGACCTGATTCTGAGGATCAAGGAAGTAATTGGCAACAAGCCTATCATATCCACCTGTATGGACCTGCACGGGAACGTATCCCAAAGACTGGCAGAAAACACAGACCTGATTACCTGCTACCGCATGGCTCCGCACGAAGACGCCATGGAATCCAAAAGGCGGGCAGTGGCCAACCTGCTGGAACGGCTGGAAACCGGCAAAGGAAGGCCTGCCTGCAAAGCCTGGGTGAAAGTTCCTATCCTGTTGCCCGGTGAAAAGACAAGCACACGCGTAGAACCGGCAAAATCCCTTTACGCAAAGGTGGCTCCTGCAGCAGCTCGTGAAGGCGTCATAGATGCAGCCATCTGGATTGGATACGCCTGGGCCGATGAACCCCGCAACCACGCTGTGGTCATGGTTACCGGTGATGACGAAAACGCGGTTGAAACAACGGCCGCAGAACTTGCCCGGGCCTTCTGGAATGTCAGACATGAGTTCGATTTCATTGCTCCTACCGCCTCGCTCGACGAATGCCTGGAAAAAGCACTGGCAAGTGACAAGAAGCCCTTTATGATCAGCGACATGGGAGACAATCCCACCGCCGGAGGTGCTGGTGACGTCACCTGGACTCTTGCCCGGCTTTTGGAAAGACCCGAGTTCCGCTCTTCCGGAGGCATGAGCACGTCCCAAAGTGCAAGCTCGTCCCCGGATCTTATATATGCCTCCATCCCCGGACCAAAAATGGTGGAAAAAGCATTGGCGGCAGGTGTTGGCGCCAAAGTGGAAGAAACTGTGGGAGCCATGGTGGATGACCGTTACCAGCCGCCGGTGCTGCTGAGCGGAACGGTTGAATTTATAAGGGAAAGCGACACCAATACAGAGGTGGTGATCAAAACCGGCAGCATGCATGTGATCGTGACCCAAAAGCGCAAACCCTACCACTACGAGAGCGATTTCGAAAACCTCGGCTTTAAACCACGCGAGACCGACATCATCGTGATCAAGGTCGGTTACCTGCCTGAAAGTGTTTACAATATGCGGGGTGATTGGATGATGGCACTTACGCGGGGCGGCGTGGACCAGAACCTGCTGGAACTCCCCTACCAGCGCATAGAAAGGCCCATGTATCCGCTCGACCCGGACATGGCCGATCCTCCGCTGGATGTGAAGATGTGGAAATTAAAATTTTAATTTATCTTTGCAGCCCATTGCCTTCTTAGCTCAGCTGGTAGAGCAGCTCATTCGTAATGAGCAGGTCGCGGGTTCGAGTCCCGTGGAAGGCTCAAAAACAACAAATTGTGGTTAAACCAAGAATGATTAGGGGGAGCCTGATTGGCACCTGTGTGTTGCTTTGCACACTTGCTTTTCAGTCATGCCCCACAAACAGAAGCAAGTCTTTTCGTAAACATCCGCTGGAAGAATACGGTCTGTCAGAAGGAGACATTGACTACATCTACAAACCACGGTATGCAAACAATTTTTATATTGTCAGGGAAGAAGGAGAGAAAGTTCTCTATCTGACCGACCCGGTTACATATAACACGACACGTCACGTTGTCAACAAGGTACGTAATGTCGTATGCCTTTCCTCCACACACATCGCTTACCTGGATGCAATCAATGAAACAAGCTCCATCGTGGGCGTTTCGGGTGCGCAATACATATACAACAAGAATATCCGCAAGGCTGTAGACCTGGGATACGAATCGGCTATAGATTACGAAGCCCTGCTGCAACTTAAACCCGATATTGTCTTTGCGTATGCCATTCACGGTGAATCTGCAGACTACATAGAAAAAATAAAACAGCTGGGGCTAAATGTTGTTCAAATCCCAGAATACCTTGAAAATCACCCTCTTGGAAAAGCCGAGTTCCTGGTGGCGTTTGCTTCTTTCTTTGACAAGGAACTCATGGCAATCGAACAATTCAGTAAGATAAGCCATACTTACCTGGAATATTGCAAGCTGGCAAAAGAAACCGTCACAACGCAAAATCCTGCAGAATCTGCCAACGGCGGTTTTGAACCGGTCAAAGTCCTGGTAAACGCACCCTTCAAAGACGTGTGGTACGTACCGGGAACCGACAGCCACCTTCAAATCCTGGTCAAAGATGCCGGAGGCATGATCCTGGGCTCGAAACCCGGCGTCAAAACAACAGCCATGAGCGTTGAACAGGCATACCTGTACGCCCAACAGGCCGATTTCTGGATCAACACCAACCAATACGAGGACCTTGCTTCCCTCGCCCGGTTGGATCCCCGCTTTGCCGAGGCTCCCGCCTTCCGCAACGGGAACGTCTGGAACAACAACCTGCGCAGCACGCCGGAAGGCGGGAGCGATTATTTCGAATCCGGAGCCGTCAACCCGCACCTGATCCTGGCCGATCTGATAGCCATCTTTTACCCCCAGGCGCTGCCAAAACACATGTTCAACTACTACAGGAAGGTCGGAAGCTCTGAGGTGGAACCTTAGTGCGCCAAATTCAGTGGTATTTTTCTATTTAGGTGATTTTCTGCTGGTTATGAAGACTATCAGCTTTTTGGCGCACTAAGGTTCCACCTCCGGACGCTCAACAGCTTCGTAAATCCCCAAATAATAAGCATATAGATAAGCGCCACCATGACAAGGGGGAAGAAGGCGTCAAATGTGCGGCTGCGGATGATGTCGCCTGCTTTGGTCAGGTCCTGGACGGCAATATACCCTACGATTGCCGTCATCTTTATCAGTGATATGATCTCTCCCTTATATACGGGAAATGCAATACGGGCTGCCTGTGGCAGGAGGATATACCTAAAGGTCTGATACTTGTTGAATCCCATGGCATAGCCTGCCTGACGCTGTCCCAAAGGTATCGCTTCCAAAGATGTACGAAAGAGCTCCGATGAATACGAAGCAAAGATCAGGGAAAAGGTCAGTACAGAAACAAAAATCCCGCTGATCCGGGCCGTGGCAAATACCACATAAAACATCACCATCAGGATAACCACCTGCGGGATCGCACGAAAGAGGGTGATATAGCTTTTGGCAAAAGCGCGTAAAACCGTATGGCGAGACATCCTCAGGGCACAAACTCCTGCCCCTGCAATGGAACCAAAGATCACAGACATCACAGCAATCAGAATGGTGACCCACAACCCGTCCAGAATCAGCATGTACCTCTTTTCATGCAACAAATTACGGTACAGCGAATCAGTGAATTTTTCCCAGAAACTTTGCCCGGAACTCCTTGCTGCAGTAGCCTCGGCTCCCACAGGATTCCATTCAACAAGTACCTGAGGATTAACATAATATACAGCTGAAAAATCAACCTGTTTCTTGCGCTCTGCCGTTGCCGTCATATTGGATGCCACCGCATCTACCTTTCCCGATTGTAAAGCGGCAATAAGGGCCGCATACTTCATGTCCACGAATACCACCTCTCTGCCTAAAGCCTGCCCAATGCGCATCATTAATTCCCAGTCAAGGCCCGAGATGGTGTTGTTGCGCACAAAGCACATGGGTTCCCGGTTTGCAGAGGTTCCCACGCGCAAAGGCGGCAATGCGCCTGCCCCGGATGATGTGCCCTTGTTGTCAAACTCTGTGACCACATATTCAGAACCATCATGCCGTATCCAGTTTCCGATGATCTTATCCAGTGTGCCGTCCTGCCTGAATCCCGCAAGGACAGAGTCAATCTGCCGGAGCAGACCTGTGGAATTGTCCTTTGCCACGGCCACACCGGCTCCTTCGTTGGTCAGATGGTAAGGCAGTATCCTGTAGGAGGGATTAGACCGTGAAACGACATAAGCCGTGGTGTATGCAGTCATCAGATAACTGACTTTCCCGGCATGCAAGGCAGCAAATCCATCCATGATATCATCAAAACACTGGATGATCACCTCTGGATACCCTTCGCTGAGCATGATCTCGCCCAGCGACCCGGTCATCACGGCAACTTTATTGCCCGCCAGCAAGCTGTCTGCCACCACATCCAACACAGAACGCTCCTCATGTACCGGCTCCTGGACCTGCGGAACGCCTTGTTCCTTCGGCTGCCCCTGCAGAACCTGCTGTGCTACGAGCGGCTCCTGAACCTGCGGAGCGCCCTGTTCCTTCGGCTGCCCCTGCAGAACCTGCTGTGCTACGAGCGGCTCCTGAGCCTGCAGCCCCTGCAGAACCTGCTGTGCTACGAGCGGCTCCTGAGCCTGCGGCCCCTGCAGAACCTGCTGTGCTCCCGAGGGCTTGGGGGCCTGCTGCACCTGAGCCGGCCGTTGTTGGGAGGCCGCGGGCAAAGCCCCGGCCTGCAGTAAAAGAAGGATTATCAGCTGCAACAAACGTTTCATCCCTCAAAGATAATTATTAACTTTGAGCCTATTCAACAAAAACCGGATATGAAAGGAATAATTCTGGCCGGGGGTTCAGGCACACGCCTGTATCCCATCACAAAAGGAGTTTCCAAGCAATTGCTTCCCGTTTACGATAAACCCATGATCTACTATCCGTTGTCTGTCCTGATGCTGGCCGGGATCCGGGATATCCTGATCATATCCACACCGCAGGACCTGCCCTCCTTCGAGCGCCTGCTGGGCACGGGTGAAGCCTTTGGGGTACGCTTCCAATATGCGCCGCAACCCCGGCCCGAAGGACTGGCTCAGGCACTGATCATTGGCAGGGATTTCACAGGCAACGACAACGTGTGCCTGGTCCTGGGCGACAACATCTTCTACGGGCAGGGCTTCCGGGCCATGCTCCAAAGGGCCGTCGCCTCGGCAAATAACGGATTTGCGCATGTTTTTGGATACCCCATTAAAGACCCGCATCGCTACGGGGTGGTAGAACTCGGCCCGGCAGGAATTCCGGTTTCCATCCAGGAAAAACCACAAAAGCCAAGGTCAAACCTGGCCGTCACCGGTATGTACTTTTACCCCAACAACGTGCTGGATGTGGCTGCAGCTGTAAAACCATCGGCACGCGGAGAACTGGAAATCACCACGGTAAACGAACATTACCTTAACCTGCGACATCTGCACGTCACCACCCTGGGCCGGGGCTTCGCCTGGCTGGATACCGGGACCCACAGTTCTCTTGCCGAGGCCTCTAACTTTGTGGAAACCATCCAGGCACGACAAGGCCTAAAGATCGCCTGCCTGGAGGAAATCGCCCTTCGCAACGGCTGGCGCACCCCGGAACAGATCCACACCGATGCACTTCCCATGCAACACAACGAATACGGCCAATACATCCTGGAACTCGCCGCGGCAGCACAGCAGACAGGCTTGCTGGCACAGCAAGATGATGAAGCCGGAGCAAGCGGAGTAACTTTAGCGCAAGATATAGCCGTGCCTGCACAAACCGGGAGCAGCAAGACGTCCGGAGAAAACTGAGAGCCCTGCAACAATAAGGCAAGACATATGAAAGATAATAAAAACAATATTTTGAAAGGTTCCGGGAACTTCACGGTTCTCATCACCGGTGGCTGCGGATTCATTGGCTCGCACGTGGTCAGGCGTTTTGTCAAACAATACCCGCAGTACCTTGTCATCAATGTGGACAAGCTCACCTATGCAGCCAACCCGGAATACCTCAGGGATATCGACAGGGAGCCCAACTACCGTTTCATTCAGGCCGATGTCTGCGACCATGCCAAAATGGAGGAGATCTTCCGGCAATACAGTATAGACGCAGTCATCCACCTGGCCGCCGAAAGCCACGTGGACCGCAGCATCACCGATCCGTTTGCCTTTGCCCGTTCCAACGTCATGGGCACGCTCACCCTGCTGCAAACGGCCAAAACACACTGGAAAAAGGAAGACTACCACAGGCACCTGTTTTACCAGGTATCCACAGACGAAGTCTACGGTCAACTGAACCCCGGAGAGGAACCGTTTCGTGAAACCACCCCCTACGACCCCCGCTCCCCCTACTCGGCATCAAAAGCCTCGGCAGACCACTTTGTAAGGGCATTTCACCACACCTATGGGCTGCCTGTCAGGATTTCCAATTGTTCCAACAATTACGGACCCTGCCAGTACCCCGAAAAACTTATCCCCGTAATCATCCATAACATAGTGAACCGCAAGCCCCTGCCCGTCTACGGCAAAGGAGAAAACATCCGGGACTGGCTTTACGTGGAAGACCATGCCCGGGCCATAGACCTGGTATTTCATGAAGGACGCGACGGAGAAACCTACAACATAGGCGGCAACAACGAATGGCAGAACATAGAGCTGGTACGCCTGCTCATAGAAATCACCGACCGCCTGCTGGACCGTCCTGCGGGCGATTCCCTGCCCCTCATCTCCTTTGTGACTGACCGTCCCGGTCACGACCTGCGCTACGCCATAGATGCCGCCAAGATCAAAACCGAACTGGGCTGGCAACAAGAAATGTCCTTTCGCCAGGGATTGGAAAAGACCGTGGCATGGTATCTGGACCAGGAAAATCTGCGGGATGCTTCTGCCCCTTCACCCAAAACAAAAATCGTATGAATATTGTTATTGTAGGAACCGGGTACGTAGGACTTGTTTCCGGTACCTGTTTCGCAGAAATGGGAGCCCATGTAACCTGTGTAGACATTGACCGGCAAAAAATTGAACATCTGAAGAAAGAAATCCTACCCATCTATGAGCCGGGACTGGAATCCATGGTACAACGGAATGTCCAGGCCGGAAGGCTGCATTTCACAACAGATATCACAAAGTGCCTGGACCAGGCGGAAATCGTTTTCAGCGCCGTGGGTACGCCCCCTAACGAAGACGGAAGCGCCGATATCCATTACGTGCTGGATGTAGCGCGGACTGTTGGAAAGCATATGACCGGCTACCTGGTCTTCACCACCAAAAGCACAGTCCCTGTGGGAACGGCCGCCAAAGTGAAACAGGCCATCCAGCAGGAACTGGACAAACGAAACGCCAACATCCCCTTTGACATTGCCTCCAACCCCGAATTCCTGAAAGAAGGCGATGCCATCCGCGATTTCATGAGCCCGGATCGCGTGGTGGTGGGCGTGGAAAGTGAAAAGGCAAGAAAGATCATGGAAAACCTCTACCGGCCTTTCCTGCTCAAGAATTTCAGGGTACTCTTCATGGACATTCCTTCGGCCGAGATGACCAAATACGCCGCCAATGCCATGCTGGCCACCCGCATCTCGTTCATGAACCAGGTGGCCAACCTGTGTGAACGCGTGGGCGCCAACGTGAACAGCGTACGAACGGGTATCGGTTCGGACAGCCGTATAGGCAATAAATTCCTGTACCCCGGGGCAGGCTACGGAGGCAGCTGCTTTCCCAAAGACGTCAAAGCCATGATCCGGATGGGACGCGAAACGGGCTATCCACTGGAACTCATAGAATCAGTCGACCAGGTTAATGAAGAACAGAAAAAAATGTTATTCCATAAGTTGCAAAAACACTTCAAAGGGGAACTCAAGGGCAAGACCATTGCAGTGTGGGGTCTTTCCTTCAAACCGCAGACAGACGACATCCGTCAGGCACCCTCCCTGGTACTCATAAACAGTTTGCTGCAAGCAGGCTGCCACGTGCAGGCTTACGACCCGGTGGCCATAGAACAGGCCAGGCACCTGCTGGGTAATTCCATCCATTTTGCTGACGACATGTACCAGGCAGCCAACGAGGCCGATGCCCTGGTGCTGGTGACCGAATGGAAGGAATTCCGCATGCCCGCATGGGACGTACTGCACAAGATCATGCACACTCCCCTGGTGCTGGACGGACGCAATATTTACAATCCGCAGGAAGTCAGGGAGAAAGGCTTTGAATACATAGGTATCGGACTGGGTGCCTAAGAAGTCGCATACAGCATATGACAGAACTTGAGCATAAAAGACTCATAGCCAAGAACACCGCTGCCCTTTACGTGCGCATGCTGGTGCGCCTGGCCATAACGCTTTACACCTCGCGCATTGTCCTGGACATCCTGGGTGTGGACGATTTTGCCCTTTACGGCATAGTCGGAGGCATCGTCACCCTGCTCACATTCCTGCAAACCGCCCTGAACGCTTCCACCCAACGCTTCATGAGCATTGAGCTCGGACGCGGGGACACTGCTGCCCTGAAGCGCGTATTTGACGGGAGCATGACGCTTTACCTGCTGGTGGCACTTGTCATTGTTATCCTTGCCGAGACAGCCGGCCTGTGGTTCCTTAACACCCGCCTGGTCATCCCGCCCGACCGCCTGAACGCGGTTAACTGGGTCTTCCAGTTCTCCATCCTGGTCACCTGTGTGAACATCATCCAAACCCCTTACAATGCCAGTATCATTGCCCATGAAAAAATGTCCTTTTATGCCTGGATTAGCATTGCCGATGTGGTGTTGAAACTGGGTGTTGTCTTCGTGCTGATGCTTTCACCGGTCGACAAGCTGGTGTCTTACGCCGCCTTATTGTTTGCAGTTTCACTCGTCATTTTTTTCATCACCCGGGGCTACGCCCTGCGCCAATTCAACGTCTGCCGCTTCAAACCTTCCTGGGACAAACAACTATTGAAAAAAATGGCCGCCTTTTCGGGCTGGACGCTATGCGATTCCGGAGCCCAGCTGGCTGTCACACAAGGGCGTGTATTTTTGCTCAACATATTCACACCGCTGGTGACCAATGCCGCTATGAGCATAGCCACCCAGGTCAGCACAGCCATATACAATTTCGTCTACTACTTCCAGTCCTCATTCAACCCCCAGATCACCAAAGCCTCGGCCCAGGGCAACCAGGGCTATTTGCAGGACCTGGTCAACCAGACCTCCAAATTCTCCTATTACTTGATCTTTGCACTCACCCTGCCCATCTTGCTCAATATGGAATTCATCCTGGGGATATGGCTAAAGGGAGTGCCCCAATACACGGCCGTCTTCTGCAGCATAACCCTGTTGTACTACCTGGTGGAATCCCTGAGCGGCCCGTTGTGGATAACCACCTGGGCAGCCGGGAATATACGCCGCTACCAGGTGACCATTTCCCTGCTCCGCATAACCACCCTGCCGGCCACCTGGCTCCTGCTCAAGTACGGCATGGAACCTTGGACGGTACTGGCAGTCTGGGTGCTTGTCAACGGGTTTTGTTATATTTACAGACTGATGTACGTTAGGCGGAATTCAGGGATCCCTTTGAACCCCTACGTCCGCGAAGTTATCATACCCACATTCCTGATAACGCTCCTTGCCGTACCCCTGCCCCTGCTGGCCCATTATCGCCTGGCAGGATGGACAGACCTGGTAATTACAACATTGGTTTCCCTGCTGATTACCGGAATGCTTATCTGGCTCATCGGGCTAAAACCCACGGAAAAAAAGCATATCAAAGAATTTGTAAAGAAACGTTTGCCATGAAAGTATCAATCATCATTCCCGTATACAATGCGGCACCCACCATGGAACGATGCCTCTATTCGGTCCTCAGGCAAAGCTATCCGGACCTGGAGATCATACTGGTGGACGACCACGGGACGGATAACAGCATGGTACTGGCCACACGCCTGCTGGAAATCCCTGCCGGCGAAAACGCCCAGCCACTTGCTACTCCCGGAGATCACGCTGCAGAGGCACCGGTCCGGTCTGTGATAATATTGCACCACAATGAAAACCGGGGTCTTTCCGCAGCCCGGAACACAGGGCTTGAGGCCGCCACCGGTGACTATGTGTTCTTTCTGGACAGTGACGACGAAATCCCCATACGTGCCATAGAAAACCTAATCCATACGGCTGACCTCTACAGCCATCCGCACCTGGTATGCGGAGAGGTTGATGTTAAACCCGACAGCAAAACCGTACTGAAAATCAGTAACAAACTACCCGCCTACATAGAAGGCAACAAAGCCTCATCCCGGGCAATCCTCCGCAGGGAGATCCCCATTATGGCCTGCAATAAGCTGTTAAGGCGCGATTTCCTGCTCTCCAACAAATTGTATTTCAAGGAAGGACTCCTACACGAGGACAACCTGTGGAGTTTCCAGCTCTCGGGATTTGTTCACAATATTGCCGTCACAAGACAGGTAACCTATATATACCACATTAATAAAAAGGGGCTTACCATGGAACGTGTGACCCCCCAGCGCCTGAACAGTATCAAGACCATCATCACCATGCAGATAGAAAGCCTGTCAAAGGAACGCCCGCTGCTGACATTGCAGGAAGCGTTCATCTTTTTCACGGCGGCCTGGTTCCTGGACCTGCTCTACGAACAGTCCCACCAGGATTACTACAGCATGAGACAATGGACCCGCCATGCATTGCGTCCTTTCAGTTCCGTCATGCATTACCACTCCCTGACCAACCACATGCTTTACAGGGCCATTTATTTGCCCCCTGCAGTGCTGCGTGCTGGAAAAAAACTTCGGTAAAATGCATCCCAACCACGATAATATCACCCAATAAACAGTGAATCAATATGTTCAAGAATTTTTTCCGCACTTGCTTTTTCTTTCTGGTGCTGCTCTCCCAGGCACTTCCCATTCGTGCCGATGAAGGCATGTGGCTTCCCATGCTCATTCATCAAAAAATCCCGCAAATGAAGGAACTCGGTTCCCGTCTTGCGGCAGAGGACATTTACAGCATGAACCGAGCCTGTCTTAAAGATGCGATCGTGCATTTCGGAGGCGGATGCACCGGGGAGGTCATCTCGGCAGAGGGATTGCTCATAACAAACCACCATTGCGGTTACGGACAGATACAGTCCCACAGCACGGTGGAACATGATTACCTGAAAGACGGTTTCTGGGCCCGTACCAGGCAGGAGGAACTGCCCAACAAAACCCTCACAGTCACATTCCTGCGTAAAATGGAAGATGTGACGCAACAAGTGCTCGAAGGGGTGACCGCCCAAATGAGCGAAGTGGAACGCCAGGGTCTGATAGATGCCAACATCAAAACCATCAGCGAACAAACACTCCAGGGCCTGGACCGCAAATTCTACTCGGTCCGGATTACTCCCGCCTATTACGGAAACCAATATTTCCTGTACCTTAACGAGACATTCCGCGACGTGCGCCTGGTGGGTGCCCCGCCCTCTTCCATAGGCAAATTCGGCGGCGACACAGACAATTGGATGTGGCCGCGCCATACGGGCGATTTTTCACTGTTCCGCATTTATGCAGGTCCCGACAACCAGCCGGCGGATTACAGTCCCGACAACGTGCCTTACCGTCCGCGCCACCACCTGACCATTTCGGCTAAAGGCGTGCAACCGGGCGATTTCACCATGGTTTACGGCTATCCCGGACGCACACAGCAATACGTGCTCTCTCCCGCTGTTGACTACCTGGTCAACCACTCCAACCCGCAAAAGATCCGCCTGCGCACCCTTCGTCTGGATGTCATGAACAGAGAACAGGCCAAAGATCCCGCGGTCCGCATCCAGTATTCCAGTAAAAATGCAGGGGTATCCAATTCCTGGAAAAAGTGGCAGGGCGAAACCCGGGGTATCATCAATGCCGGCACCATAGCCAAAAAACAGGACTTTGAACGTCGTTTCCAGCAGTGGGCAGTGGACTCGGGCCGTCAGGAATACATCAACCTGATCCCCGCCATGAAAGAACTTTATTGCCAGCTGGAACCTTATATGTTTGCTTCCGAGATGTATACCGAGGCGGTCATGGCCGTGGAACTGCTGCGTTTTGCCAGCAACCTGGAAAGCACCCTTGTGCGCAACGGAACCGCCCGCGCAGCCGAAGTCGCCCGTGATTTCTTCAAGGATTACTTCCTGCCAATAGACCGGGAAATCTTTGAGCTGCTATTCACCGAATTCTACCGCCTCATGGAACCCATCGCCCACCTGCTTCCCGGCGATGCACCTGAAGGCCAGCCTCTTGCTGCTGCCGGGGACTTCGACCAGCTGACCACTGCCACAGACTTCGCACAGCTGGCTGCCAGCCTGTACAACACCTCGGCTTTGACCGACCGTCAAAAAACCATGGAGCTGCTGGCCAAAGACTCTGCACAAGCCCTGAGCCTGATCCGCGAGGATCCTGCCTTCCGCCTGGTCAGCCCCTTTGTGGAAAAGAACCGTACTGCCATCCAGCCGCAGATCACTGAGATCAACCGTGAGCTGAACCTTCTGTATCGTACCTGGATTCAGGCCATCATGGAATTTGACAGCGACCGGATCTTCTACCCCGATGCCAATTCCACCCTTCGTGTCACGTATGGAACGGTGCAGGGATACAGTCCCGCAGACGCCGTCATGTATCTGCCTGTCAGCACCATAGATGGGATCATGCAAAAAGACGACCCAAACATCTTCGACTACGACATTCCTCAATCCCTGCGGGACATATATACTGTACGGGATTTTGGACACTGGTCCTCAAACGGAACCGTTACTGTATGTTTCATAGCTACAAACCACACCAGTGGCGGAAATTCCGGTTCGCCTGTCCTCAATGCGGACGGGCACCTGCTGGGTCTGAATTTTGACCGTGTATGGGAGGGTACCATGAGCGACATTGAATTTGACCCGTCTGTTTGCCGCAATATATCTGTAGATATCCGTTATGTGCTTTTTGTGATGGAAAAGATCGGAAAAGCGGAATATTTGTTCAAAGAGTTGGATATTTGCAAAGAATAGTTAATTTTGTTCCGTAATTAACACCTTAGTACTATGGATCAAATTATTGAAATCATCACCAACCTCTTTGCTCAAATTGCAGAGTGGTTCCAGGCTTTCATCCAATGGATCATGAGCATTTTTACCGTATAATTACATTATCGATTCGAATGTTATTTTCCTTAAAAAGCCATCCTTCGGGATGGCTTTTTTTATCAGAGTATGCAGCTATTGTATTTTTTTTTGTATCTTTACATTAAATCACACTAACACTACAATAGAATTTTTATTATGGACTTTGGTGAAGTAATCATGTGGCTGTCGCTGGTCATATCAATCCTGACAGCAATCCTGGGAATACTCCAGTTGTTTGTTCCCGCTACTTAAAAAAAAAGCTGACTTTAAGGTCAGCTTTTTTTACAACTTCAGAGATATAGCTATATTTCCTGGGGCGGGGTAGCTGCAGGACGTTCATTGGCAACTGCCACATTTATGGTTCTGCCCATATGTTCAGTACCATTCAACGCTTTTATAGCTGCAAGAGCTTCTTCATCATTGGCCATCTCAACAAAGCCATAACCACGGGAACGACGGGTCTCCTTGTTAAGGATAATGCGGGCTGATACAACTTCTCCAAAAGGACCGAAAAGTTCAATCAGGTCTTCTTTTTTTGCCTTGAAACTAAGGCTGGAAACAAAAATGTTCATGGAATAAGGGATGATTTGTTAGGTTAAATGTAATTCAAATATAACATTATTTTCATTTCCCGCAACCTGACCCGTCAAAACAGTACGTACATAATTTTTCCTTGGGCAAGCCAATAGAAGTAATCATGTTGTTTATACTGTTGAATCTCAACGATGTAAAGTTCATTTCCCGGCGGATTCCTTCTACCATTGCCACATGCTCCGGTGTTTCCGGATCAATGTAAGGATTCAGATTGTCAGACTTCTGAGCCAAAATGATACGACGTGTTATCAGTTCCGTATCGGAACGGGCAGACGTGAAATGCAGGTACGGACACCTAAAGAGGAGTGGCGGACACGAGATCCGTACATGGATCTCCTTCACCCCGTTGCGAAGAAAGACACCCACATTGTTTTTCAATTGTGTACCCCTGACAATGGAGTCGTCACAGCAAACAAGCCGCGTACCGCGAATGACATCGGCATTGGGCAATAATTTCATCCTGGCCACCAGGGCCCGTCGCTCCTTATCGGCCGGCATAAAACTCCGGGGCCATGTGGGGGTATATTTCGCGACAGCCTGCCTGTAAGGCACTCCCTTCCCCACTGCGTAACCCATGGCCATCCCCGTACCGCTATCCGGAATGCTGCAAACCGAGTCCACCTGGTATTCTTCCTCCTTTCCCATCAGCTCGCCGTTACGGAAACGCACTTCCTCCACATTGATCCCTTCATAGGCCGAGGTGGGAAATCCGTAATACACCCAGAGAAAAGTGCAGATCTGCAACTTTTCGCGGGGCGGAAGCAGCTGCTTCAGTGAAAGAGAAGAGTTCAAGTCAGTTTCTTCCAGAGAACCGGCCTGCGCCATGACGGCTTCACCGGGCCCCAGGAACCTCTCCAGCTGCAGGTCCAGGTTCGGAAAACTGCAGCTTTCACTGGCAAAGGCAATGGCAGTGCCCTCCTGGCCACAGCGGACTCCAACGACAACAGGAGTGCGCCCGTAACGGTCCCTTGCGGCAATGATCCCATCCTGTGTCATGAGCAGCAAGCTGCAACTTCCGCGCACCTTATCCTGCACATGACGGATCCCGTCGGCAAAAGACTGTTCCAGGGTTATCAGGTGTCCCACCACCTCGGTGGGATTGATCTGACCAGAACTGAGTTCAGAAAAATTAATACCCCTGGAAAGCAACTCGTTGCCCAATTCTTCCAGGTTGTTTATTTTTCCGACGGTAACAATGGCAAATGTTCCAAGATGAGAGCGCAATACTATGGGCTGGGGATCGTTATCGCTTATGACACCAATTCCTTTGTTGCCCGAAAATTCTCCTAATTCGTCTTCAAACTTGTTCCTGAAATAACTGTTCTCAATCCTGTGGATGCTCCGCTTGATGATGCCCTGCTCGTTCATGGTTGCAAGTCCCGCCCTCTTTGTACCCATATGGGAATGGTAATCAGTACCATAAAAAAGAGTGTTAGCGCAAGGCGATTTAGATATGATTCCAAAAAAACCTCCCATGACTGCAAAGATAAACAAATCTGGTTCACCCCTTCAATTCTTCCCTTTCACGCAGGAAAAAATACAGGTAACCCGTACACCATAGCATCAGGAACTGTTCAATGAAATCGGGCTGGTAACGTATGGGGGTATACGGAAGACCGGAGAAAAGCGATACGGCCTTATCCAGTATCCCGGCCAGGTAGTGCAACAGAAGGTTCACCGTTTTCAGAACGTTTTCCAAAGTCAGAACGGGCAATCCCCACAATCCGGCCACGGCATGCACACCCATGGCCACCAGGTACAATAAAAAGCCGTACAGGATCACTGCACTGAAAGGAACGACAAAAAAATTACAAAGCAAGCCGTATAGCGGAATCACGCCAAAGGTACCTGCCACCAGCCAGGTCGTGCCCAGCTGCACTGAAAGCGAACAACAGAACAATTCCCACAAATATTTCCATATCGCATTACGCACACTCAACAGGTTACGGAACAAAGGAAAAAACAACATCAGGCTCAGAACGGCGATAAAGGAAAGCTGAAAGCCGACGTCATAAAGGTTCATTGGCTTTGCTATCACCAGGATCAAGGCAGCCAATGAAAGAACGTTCAGTCCGTGTGTCCTGGTCCCGAGCACCCTGCCTGCACCATAGATGGTCAACATCAGGGCAGCGCGCATCACGCTGGCACTAAATCCCACCACGGCAGCATACGACCAGATCAGAAGCAAGGCTACCACGTGCGCCCAGGCGCCCCCGGAAAGCGAATACGTTTTCAGGATTTGCGATCGTGCGGCAGCTATCTGCCCGTATTCCGGAACCGCAGACACCGTTATCCTTCGCCTTCTTTTGTACCGTCGTTCCTCCCTGATCCTGCCGGGCAAGCCTAGCACAAAGACCAAACTCCCATAGAGTGCTCCCACGTGCAAACCACTGACGGCCAGAATATGGCTGGCACCCGCCACATTGAACCGTTCGCGTACATCCTTGCCCAGTCCTGACTTATCCCCAAGGCATATCCCCGACAAGATAGCACCCGCCTCACCTTCCCAATGAGCGGTAAGCGGGACACGCAACCTCCTGAGCCTTTCATATAAGGTCAGTTCTGATTGGATCCTGCGATAGTCATATACATACGTCCTGCAATAAAATCCTCTGCGCGCCATATACCGTGGATAATCAAAAGACGAGGCAGCAGAAGCAGATGCGCCGGCCGGTGAATCACCTGCAAAAGAAAACGTCCGGCTTCTTGTCATGAATACGTCTCCGGGCAACAATCCTGTGGGCTTTGCGGCCATGGTGTCCTGCCGGTAACCTTTGCGCATGTTGTCAACAGCAACATAGACCAGCATGTTTTCATTACCCTGGATTTGCCTTCTTCCATCGGGCGAATATATGACAAGGCGGCACTCCATGCGTTCGTAATGCCTTCCCGAGGCAGTAACTACAGGAACAGGAAATTCCTTTACCCTGAGGCATAAAATGTTCCTTTCACCCGCTTTTACCCGTCCTGGAGCAGGTCCTATGGTTGCATACTGGAACAAGCCATTCCAGAAAGCACAGCAGCACAATACCACCAGACCTGCATAGTACACGATAAGGCCGTACCGGTACCGCAGCTGGCTCTGGGAAATATATGGGGAACCAAACCGTTTGTGCACATGCCCCGGCCGTCTTCTGAAAATACGTAATGAGACCAGGAAAACCAACAGCAGCGCAAGTGTTGTATACAAAAGGACCAGCGCCCCTCTGTCAAACCTGACAAGCTCTCTTTCCCCCAAAAATAAGCCGCCCAGTGTGCCGGTAATGACGGCCAATGCGGGCGGCAACATCACACTATTTTTCCTCCTCCTCACCCTTGCAAGTCACATATAGTTTCCGTAATTTTGTAAATTCTATTACAATCTATTACAGATAGTTCAAATATAATAAAAAACCTTACCAAAACCAATCATGATCATTCTTGTTTTAAACTGCGGAAGTTCTTCCATCAAGTACAAAGTTCTTGACATGAAGACAGAAAAGGATTATACCATTCTGGCACAGGGCATAGTGGAACGCATAGGGCTGGAAATGGGGATTGTAACGCATAAGAGGCTCATAGGAGACAAAGAGAAATACAAGAAAGATCTACCTGTTCCCAACCATACAGTAGGTATAAAAATAATCCTGGACCTGCTCACAGATGGCAAATGGGGTGTACTTGAATCACTTACCCAGATTCAGTCCGTAGGACACCGCGTGGCACAGGGAGGTAAATATTACAAGGAAAGTGTATTGATTAACGATAGTGTCAAGAATAACATCAGGAAGCTGGCCGAGCTGGCCCCGCTGCACAACCCAGCCCACCTGCTGGGTATAGATGCTGTTGAAAAACTGCTGCCCCATGCCTACCAGGTGGCTGTTTTCGATACCGCCTTCCACCAGACCATGCCGGAACATGCCTACATGTACGCCATACCTGTAGAGCTATATGAAAAATACGATATCCGCCGCTACGGGTTCCACGGAACAAGTCATAAATTTGTGGCCCGCAAAGGTTGTGAACTCACCGGACTGGACTTCAACAAGGCAAAAGTCATCACCTGTCACCTGGGTAACGGTTCTTCCATAACCGCCGTTGACGGGGGCAAATCAATAGACACCTCCATGGGTTTCACCCCTCTGGAAGGCTTGATCATGGGCACCCGAACTGGCGATATCGACCCCTCCATCGTCACCTTCCTGCAGGAAAAAGAGGGCTGGACTGCGGCCCAGACAAATGATTTCCTGAACAAGAAATGCGGCCTCCTCGGCCTGTTTGGAGAAAGCTCGGATTGCAGAGATATAGACGAAGCGGTACTAAAGGGTAACAAACGGGCGATCCTGGCACAGAATGCCTTTGCCTACAGGGTGCTAAAATACATCGGAGCATATACGGCTGCCATGAACGGAGCGGATCTGATTGTATTCACTGGCGGAATCGGCGAGAATGACAGTATGATCCGCCATTTCATAGGCACACGACTCGGCTTCCTGGGTGTTTCCTTTGACCAGGAAAAAAACAAAACTGTTCGTGGGCAAAACGCCATACTTTCCACTAACGGGACAAAAACCCAGGTTGTTGTCATCAGCACAGACGAGGAACTGGTCATCGCAACAGATACCCTGAATCTGACAAATAAAAAATAAACACCCATGAAATCCTTTGAAGAAATATTCGAGCAGCTGCGCTCACAGAAAAAGAAAAGACTGGTTGCCGCCTGGGCAGTGGACGACCACACAATAACCGCTGTTTATAAAGCCATAGAAAAAGGCATAGTGGACGGTATCCTGGTAGGCAAGGAATCACAGATCCATGCCATCTGTCATGAAGAAGGCATTGACCCCAAAGCCTTCACCATAGTCAATGTTGAACAGGAACTCCCGGCCATAGCCCGTGCCGTGGAAATGGTACGCAACGGACAGGGCGACATCCTCATGAAAGGCCAGTGCAGCACAGACAAATACATGCGTGCCATCCTGAACAAGGAAACCGGCCTGCTGCCTCCAAAGGCCGTACTGAGCCACGTTTCGGTACTTACACACCCCAGCTACCCCAAATTCCTGATCATTGGGGACATGGCAGTTATCCCAGCACCGGACCTGAACCAGAAAGTAGCCATTGCAAAGTACCTGGTCAACACCGCCCACGCCCTGGGCATTGCCAAACCCAAACTGGCCTTCCTGGCGGCTACCGAACAGATGCTTCCCGGCATGCCCGCCTGCGTGGATGCTGCAATTCTCTCAAAAATGGCCGACCGCAACCAGATCTCCGGCTGCATAGCTGACGGCCCCCTGGCCCTGGATGTTTGCCTTAGCCCCGAGGCTGTCGCCATCAAGAAACTGCAGAGCCCTGTGGCAGGTGATGCGGACTGCATCCTCTTCCCCAACATTGAAAGCGCCAACGTGATGTACAAAAGCCTCACCCAGCTGAGCCCCGAATCAAAACAAGCCGCCATTGTGGCCGGCGCCTCGGCTCCCTGCGTCCTTTCAAGCCGCGCCGATTCCATAGATACCAAGCTCAACTCCATCGCCCTGGCTGCAGTAACTGCTAAGTAAAAGCAAGCTGCTCCAATGCTCCGGCCACGGTTAATGTAAAACGGCACTGGTTACGACATATTGCAGATGTTCACAATAAAGATAAAGTTATGAAAGAACAAATCCTGGTTATCAATCCCGGCTCTACATCGACAAAAATTGCCGTTTTTGAGGGCAGGAAAGAGGTGTTTGGAAAAACCATATACCATACCCCCCAGGACCTGGCTCCTTATCCCAGGATTTGCCAGCAGTATGAGTTCCGGAAAGCGAACATCTTCAATGAGTTGAAGAACAATAATATCCAAACCGACCATTTCGCTGCTGTTATCGGCCGGGGTGGCCTGGTCCATCCGATTCCATCAGGGACTTATCGCGTGAACGAGCTGATGCTCAATCACCTGGCCGAGGGTATTGGCGGAGAGCATGCCTCCAACCTGGGAGGTTTGCTGGCCCACAGCATAGCTTCGGAAATTCCAGGATGCCAGGCCTTCATATCCGATCCGGTGGTGGTGGATGAGCTGCAGGATGTGGCTCGTGTTACCGGAGTTCCCCAAATTGAAAGGGTTTCGATCTTCCACGCCCTGAACCAGAAGGCCATCGCCAAGCGTCATGCCAGCATCATGGGAAAATCCTATGAAGATCTTAACCTGATAGTGGTGCACCTGGGCGGAGGCATATCGGTAGGCGCTCATCGCAAAGGCCGGGTTATTGACGTGAACAACACCCTGAACGGAGACGGTCCCATCGCACCCGAACGTGCCGGCAGCGTTCCTGCCTTGCAATTGGCAGAGCTTTGCTTCTCGGGAAAATACACCCTTCAGGAGGTCAAAAGGATGCTTACCGGAAAAGGAGGCATGGTGGCCCACCTGGGCACCAACTCCTTTATGGAACTATGTGACAAGGTGCAGGCCGGTGATCCAAAAGCTACCCGACTGTACCAGGCCATGGCCTATACCATATCAAAACAGATAGGCGCAACGGCTGTTGTCCTGTGCGGTAAAATTGACGCAATCCTCTTTACCGGAGGCATTGCCCACAACAAACGCTTCATAGACCTGATTACTGAACAGGTGGGATTCCTGGCGCCCTGCTTCACATACGCCGGAGAAGACGAAATGGTTGCCCTGGCCAATAATGCCTACAACGTGCTAACAGGAGAAGAAATCGCCCAGGTTTATGCGGGGTGACTGCCTCGCACTCTTGATTTATTGATCTGTATACCATATAATTAACAAAAGAGCTCCTCCAGGGAGCTCTTTTGTTATAGTGCTGATAGCCAGCCTAATGAATCAAGAGTGCGCGGCACTCACTCCCCTTGCAGCAGCTTATTGTATTTCTCGTAGGATGCTTCGTACTCGGGACTCTTGGTGCGCAGGCGGAAGTAGATGTTCTTCAGGTATTCAACCACCACCTGGCGGATTTCCTCATCCTGGATCAGTTCAAAACTCTTTTCAAAGGGAGGAATGGCTTTTTCAAGCATCAGGTCCAGCTCTTCCACCATTTTCATATACTTGGTGTCGTCCAGCTCGTCAGAAGCAGCTGTTTGGATATCAACAGCCTTGTCATAGTAAGCCTGGCCCATCTGGAAATATCCGAAGAAGAAATTTGGATCTGTATCAATGGATTTTTGGTACAGGCGGATAGCTTCTTCAAATTTGCCCAAACCTTTTAGCACGTTGCCTTCTGCATAGTACAGACTGGGATTGTTGGGCTCGTTTTCCTGTGCACGCTGGATAAAGGTAAGCACCTTGTTAGGGTCATCATTGCTCTCCAGGTATACGTTAATCAAAGCGACAAGAACGCTCTGGCTGTTGGGATATTTTGTAAACCCGCTGGAAAGAAGCTCTTTGCTTTTCTCAACATCACCCAGTTGTTTATACGCTTCTGCCAGGTTTGCATACGTGTCGCCGGCAGATTCAAAGTCCATTTCCAGGCACTTTTCGAAGAATTTCACGGCACGGTTGTAATCCCGATCCATCAAAGCCGTCAAAGCCACATAATACACAATGGTCGTATCAATTACATTCAAAGCCGGATGCGATGCCGCGTTAAATGATTTTTCGAATTTCACAGAAGCATCTGCATAATTGCCCAGCGTGTAGGATGCCATGGCATCGTTGATGAAGTTGTTGGCAATCAAGGTCAATCCTTCCTGGATTTCAGATTTGCTGCCACCCTTTGTGTCCAGTTCGGCAGCCTTGGTATAGGCTTCGTATGCCTCGGTCAGCATGTTCACATCCTTGAGCAGCGGATTGGTAATGATCCAGAAGGACAGTCTGCCTTCGGGATTGTAATAGAGGTCTTTGTCCTGGTATTTTACCACTTCATACTGTTCTCCCTGTATGGTCATGTACTCTGTCGAAAGGGCACGCTGGTCCTTCAGCACGACCTTTGACTCCAGCGAGGAGAGACCTATCCACAGGTTGTTGGTCGGAAAAGAATACACGTCGGTCAGTGTTTGTGCATACTTTATCCAGGTTGCGGGTTTGGTGTTGCGCTTTACATCCAGGGTTTGCTCTTTTGCCTTGTTGAAGTTTTTAAGGAGGATGTCCGCCTCTTTAGATTGTGCGCCCAATTGCATTGCCATCAACAACATCAGGGCAGCTGTCAGAAATTTTTTCATGATGTATTATGTGTTTGTGCTGTTAAAAAATTATTTCAAATTATTCAAATATTACAAATCCTCTACTGCTTCCTTAGGCAGGGGATCGCTTTTGGGTACGCAGCAGACGGCAGCTATGGCATCTCCTTCACGCAGGTTGATCAACCGTACTCCTTGTGTGGCCCGGCCCGCCAGGCGGATATCGGCCACCGCCAAACGGATGGTAATACCCGAGCGGGTGATGATCATAAGGTCACTGTCGTCAGTCACCGCCTTGAGGGCAATGAGCTTGCCGGTTTTTTCCGTAATGTTCAGGGTTTTCACTCCCTTGCCACCCCGGTTGACCTTTCTGTAATCTTCTATCAAGGAACGTTTGCCGTATCCGTTCTCACTCACTACCAACACATGAGGACAGGCTTCTACAGATGTATTCACACATATCATGCCAACTACCTTATCGTACTCTTCTATGGATATTCCGCGTACGCCGGCAGCCGTACGGCCTATGGGGCGCGCATTCTTTTCATCAAAGCGGACACACTTTCCTTCACGCGCTCCCAGCAACAATTCGCAGGAGCCATTGGTCAGGCAGGCTTCCAGGAGGTTGTCGTTCTCGCTTATGGTAATGGCATTCACCCCTTTGGAACGTGGATTGGAATAAGCTTTCAACCTGGTCTTCTTGACCGTTCCACGTTCTGTGCACAATACAATGTAATTGTTGTTCAGATAGTTTTCATCTGTCAGGTTATCCACGTTTATGTAGGCACAAACGCTGTCACCCGGCTCAATGTTGATAACATTCTGAATGGCGCGTCCCTTGGATATCTTGTTGCCTTCCGGGATTTCGTATACCTTGAGCCAGAAACACTTCCCGTGCTGGGTAAAGAACAGCATGGTGCTGTGCATGTTGGCTGTATAGATGTGTTCAATGAAATCCTCTTCCCGGGTATTGCTTCCCTTTGAACCAATCCCTCCCCTGCCCTGCAGCCGGTATTCATTCAGGTTGGTCCGTTTTATATATCCCATGTGTGAAATGGTGATGACCACATCCTCGTCGGGATAGAAATCTTCAGGGTTAAAATCCCCTGCAGCGCACTCAATGACTGTCCTGCGGGGATCATTGAAGCGGGCCTTGATGTCCAGCATCTCGTCTTTGATGAGCTTCATCTGCAGCTGCTCGCTTGCCAGAAGATCATCCAGGTTGCGGATAAGTTCCATCAGCTGGCTATACTCGGCCTGCAGCTTGGAGCGTTCCAGCCCGGTAAGCTGGCGAAGCTTCATTTCCACAATGGCCGAGGCCTGCTCTTCGCTGAATCCGAATTCCCGCTGCAACCCTGAGCGTGCCTCTTCCACAGTCTGCGAAGCGCGTATCAGGGCGATCACTTCGTCCAGGATATCCAGGGCCTTGAGCAGCCCTTCCAGGATGTGGGCGCGTTTGGCAGCCTGGTCACGTTCAAAATGGGCACGGCGGACCACCACCTGGTGGCGGTGACGCACGAAATACTTGATCAGCTGTTTCAGGTTCAGGAGCCTGGGACGACCGTCCACCAACGCTATGTTGTTTACAGAGAATGAACTCTGCAGGGCTGTATATTTGAAAAGGCTGTTGAGCACCACATTGGCCACCACCCCAATCTTGAGTTTGATGACAATGCGCATGCCGTTACGGTCGCTCTCGTCGTTTATGAAGGCAATCCCGTCCAGTTTCTTCTTTTCCACCAGGTCGGCGATCTTCTCTATCAGCTCGCGCTTGTTGATCATGTAGGGGATCTCGGTCACCACAATGGTTTCACGGCCGCTCGGCGCCACCTCTATGTCGGTTTTGGCACGCACCACAATACGGCCGCGGCCTGTTTCATAGGCTTCGCGGATGCCCGAGGTGCCGTAAATGATACCACCTGTCGGGAAATCGGGGCCTTTAACGTATTTGAGTAACTCGTCCACACTGATGTTGTCGGAATCTATGTAGGCACAAACAGCATCCACTATTTCGCCAAGGTTGTGGGGCGGCATGTTGGTGGCCATTCCCACGGCTATCCCGCTGGCGCCGTTCAACAGCAACAGGGGGACCTTGGCCGGCAAGACAGAGGGTTCCTGCAATGAATCGTCAAAGTTGTTCTTGAAATCCACGGTGTCCTTGTCCATGTCGGCCAGAACCTCCTCGGCAACGCGGCGCAGGCGTGCCTCGGTATAACGCATGGCAGCGGCGGAATCCCCGTCTACTGAACCAAAATTACCCTGACCTTCCACCAGCATGTAACGCATGCTCCAGTCCTGTGCCATGCGCACCATAGCCTCGTAAACACTGGAATCGCCGTGCGGGTGGTACTTACCCAGCACCTCCCCTACTATGCGGGCCGATTTCTTGGTTGGTTTGTTGCTGGCAAGCCCCAGTTCGGACATGCCAAAAAGCACCCTGCGGTGAACGGGTTTCAAGCCGTCGCGAACATCGGGAAGGGCGCGGGAAACGATTACGGACATAGAATAATCTATGTACGCACTCTTCATTTCGTCCTCGATGTTTATCTTCTGAATTCTATCCTCCATACGGTTCAAAATAATCCTTCAAAAATACAAATAATTCCGTTAAATGACAACGGTATTGGTACCTTCCGGATTCAGGTCAACATGCAGTTCGGAACCGGTGGTGTTCTCCATGCGGATGATGGCCTCTGAAAGAGGATCCTCCAGGTATCGCTGTATGGCGCGCTTCAGGGGACGGGCACCATATTGCGGGTCGAATCCCTGTGAAGCCACAAAATCCTTCGCCTTTTGAGAAATGATAACCCTGAAGCCTGCATGTTGTATGCGTTCGTAGAGGTCAGCGAGTTCAATCTCTATGATCTTGTAAATATCTTCCTTGTCCAGTGCGTTGAAAAGGATCTGCTCATCCACCCGGTTCAGGAACTCGGGGGTGAACATCTTGCCCAGGCTCTTTTCTATGATATGACGGCGGCGGTTCTCGGCCGCTTCGGCAGCCCCGGATGAAACGGTTGCAAAACCAACCCCTGTGCCGAATTCCTTCAATTCACGGCTGCCAATGTTGGAGGTCATGATGATGATGGTGTTGCGGAAATCCACATGACGTCCGTTGCTGTCGGTCAGGCGTCCCTCATCAAAGACCTGCAACAGCAGGTTGAAAATATCGGGATGTGCCTTCTCTATCTCGTCCAGAAGGACCACGGTATACGGTTTGCGTCTTATGCGCTCTGTCAGCTGTCCCCCCTCGTCGTATCCCACGTATCCCGGAGGCGCGCCAATGAGCCTGCTGACGGCATATTTTTCCATGTATTCGCTCATGTCAATGCGCACCAGGCTGTCTGGAGAATCAAACATATAGGTGGCCAGCAGTTTTGCCAGGTGCGTCTTGCCCACCCCGGTGGGTCCCAGGAAAATGAACGTGCCGATGGGCTTGTTGGGATCCTTCAATCCGGCGCGGTTGCGGTGGATGGCCCGTACCATGGCTTCCACGGCATCGTCCTGCCCAACGAGCTTCTGTTTGAGTATGGTAGACATGTTGAGCAAACGCTGTGTTTCCGATTCCGAGACACGGCTTACGGGTACCGAGGTGATCATGGAAACCACTTCGGCCACTGTGTCGGCATTCACCTCTTTCTTGTTGGCCTTTTGTTCCGAATACCATGTATCCCTTGCCTGGCGCAGTGCTTCCATTACCTTCTTTTCCCGCTCCCGCAGGGCCGTCGCCGTCTTGTAATCCTTCTTGTCAACGGCTTCCCGCTTTTGCATCATCAGTGAATCCATCTCCTCTTCCATGACTACCAGTTCTTTGGGCAATTGCAGGTGGGCTATGTGCACATGCGATCCGGCTTCGTCCATCACATCAATGGCCTTGTCGGGCAGGCAGCGGTCGGTTATGTAACGCTCGGAAAGGCGCACGCAGGCCTCCAGTGCCTGGGGCGTATAGCTCACCATATGGTGTTCTTCGTATTTGGGACGTATGCTGCGCAGGATTTCCAGTGTATCGTCGTATTTGGTGGGTTCCACGATGACTTTCTGGAACCGCCGCTCCAGGGCACCGTCTTTTTCAATGTACTCCCGGTATTCATCCATGGTGCTGGCCCCGATGCACTGGATCTCTCCCCGTGCCAGGGCCGGTTTGAGCATGTTGGCGGCATCCAGCGAGCCACCGCTCCCCCCCGTGGCGCCTGCCCCTATCAGGGTATGGATCTCGTCAATGAAAAGGATGATATCGGGATTCTTCTTTATCTCGGCAAGGAGCGTTTTCATGCGTTCCTCGAATTGCCCGCGGTATTTGGTGCCGGCCACCACCGAGCCGATGTCCAGCGAGAGGATTTTCTTGCCTTGCAGCGTTGGTGAGCCTTTGCGCCGGGCAATGCGGTTGGCCAGGCCTTCCACAATGGCCGATTTACCCACTCCGGGCTCGCCAATGAGCACCGGGTTGTTCTTCTTGCGCCGACCCAGGATCTGTGCCAGGCGGTCAATCTCCTTATCACGCCGCACCACCGGGTCCAGCTGCCCGGCACGTGCTTCCTCGGTCAGGTCCAGCGCGTACATGTCCAGCATGGGTGTTGCCGAGGTATCCTTTTGCTGCCCGGTCTTGCTGCCGGTTTGTTTTTTAGCTGCCTGCAAAGCCATGTCCATCTGTTCATCTATGTTCTTGATGGACTCTTTCCGCTCCAGTGCACGCTTGCGCTGGGAACCTTTCACCACAAGGGGCAATTCACCCTTCAGGTAGGCACGCAGCGTCTGATCCGTCACTCCCTTGGTGCGCAACCAGTAAACGCCAATTCCGTTGTCTATGGCAAGCAACGCAAGCAGCAGGTGCAGGGAATTCGGGGTCGCCTGCCCCAGCTTGCTTGCCTCCAGGTACATGGCCTTCAGGCACTTCTCTGCATGCTCGGAAAGCGACAGCTTGTCGGACTGATCGGGAGGAATCATGGTACGACCCATCTCCTTGCTTTCTATGAGGTTTTTCATTTGCCAGAGCAGCAAATCAAGCATGGTAAGAATGCCATAGGCCTGGTTTTCCTGGTGGCGGATAATGGCCAGAAAAAGGTGGTCTCCCGTAACCGTGTAACTCCCCAGACGCATGGCCTCTTCCCGTGCGAATGAGAGTATCTGGTTCAGTTCTTCGGGTAGTTTAAGATTCATTCCACAAAGGTAATAAAACCCTTTGAAATAAGAGTTTCCTGTTATATTATCGCAAGGTTCAGCGCTATGCGGCCTGCAATTATAATGCTTCTTGCGCTTCTGGTGCTTATGGCGTTTTTGGCGCTTATGGCGCTTCTGGCGTTTTTGGCGCTTTTGGCGCTTATGGCGCCTTTAATGCTTCTGTCTGTCGTCTTTATTTTATCGTTAGCTTACCTGATTTCCGGCCGAACTGGTTGCATTTGGCTTCGACCGTGATCACATTGCCTTTAGACAGCCCGGGAAGCGTTATCTCATAAGTTTCCGATTCCTTTGTGGATTGTTTGGTCAGCTCCTTTTTCTCAATCTCCTTATCCCCAACCAATACGGTTATCTCTGAGATGAAGTGTTTTTCCGTATCCATGACAGGGTGCACAATGGTTACTGATAACTTGGCCGTTTCTGCATCGTAAACCAAGGTCACCTTATGGGCGGGATTTGCATTCATGACTATTGGCAAAACCATCAGCAGCAATAAGGTGAAAAGTGATTTTTTCATAGGTGTATTTGTTAATCTGTTTATCATAATGTTTAATGGTTGTCCTGTGTTCCAATGCTTACCGGCCTCCTGCTGCAATCAGCCGTGTCACTTCGTGCCGGTCAACTGCCGGTCCCAGGGGTGCCACTGCTTTCATCAGTGCCACTGTTTTCGGGGGTAACACTGCTCTTGGGCTGGGCACCGACCATCACCTCGGCAAATTTCTTGATATTCCTGTGCGAAACAAGATCCTGATCACCTTTCTTGCCTGTGATCTTTGCGAGGATCAGGCGTTCCACAAAATTCATCTTCTTCCACTGCAACGCGCCACCCAGGAATGCCACATGATGGGCCACACTGCGCAGGTTTTCAGGAAAGGCAGCTTCCATCTCCTGCTGTTGCTTCTCAGGCAATCTTTCCATGCCGCAGACAAACAGGAAAAGCGGTTTCTTCTCCAGTTCAGAGGCATACCTGTCACAAAACCGCTGCATATTCCTGAGTGGCTTGCCCGCATAAACTGGCACCCCAAGCACATACCGCTCCGCTTTATTGAACCCATCATCCGTAACAGGCCACTGCTTGCAGTCAGCAACATCCAGGAGTGTCACCTGATCGTGCGTAGAGAGTAATTCTCCGATCTCTTGTGCTATCAACCTGGTAGTGCCATATTTAGAAGCGTAAAAAATCGTAGTTCTCATTTTTTAACAGATTTGCGTTTGTATTTCAAAGGTAATCAACACAATTGAAAAAAACATACTATATTTAACATATAAAAATAATTGTTTTTCAACTATGCGTAAAGCGAGTATTCTAAATATAATCCTTTTGCTTTCCTGCTTAGCCATCCTGAACAACTGTTCATGGGGAACGCACGATGCGCCTGCCAACCTCAGGCCATACAACCTAGATAACCTGAATTACGACGTCCAGCCGGCAGCCGGATCGTATGGTTTTCTTTTTTATTCATCTGCAGACTGGAGCGCCATCATCACATGCGAAACCGGAGAGGAGGAAATTCCAGAAATGCCCACTGTCAATCCTTCATCGGGCCGAGGCTCCTCATCCCTGCAATCTTTGAATTTCAGAGTCTCCGAGAATAATACGGAATTTTCCAGAACTTATAATCTTACGATTATATCTGGAGACAAAACTCTTGTCGTGGTCATCTGGCAAAGATCAGACCTCGGGCCGTTGCGTGTAAGTTCCACTGAAATCATACTTCCTTCATTGGGAGGCGATGGTGTGATCAATGTGGAATCCAATACAGCCTGGAATGCACAGGTTACGGATAATTGGTTTACGGTATCACCAGATTCAGGAATTGGCAATGAAAGCGTCAATATTGTGGTAAATGCCGGACAGAACAGTACTATTTTCAGGACCTCCACTTTCCAGGTCATTTCCGATACCGTAACACGGATTGTCCATGTTTCCCAACACGCATTCAATGTGACACCACCATCCAATACAACCGTCACGTTCGACGGTACTCATGTACTCGATTTCTCGGTTCTGAGCAGCCTTCCCTGGGAAGTGTCCGGCGATGAAGGCACCTGGTATTCTTTTTTAACATCATCGGGCCAGGCATCAGATGCTCCCGCCGCAAATCAGATAACCATACAACCAAATCCCGGAAGTACCCGGACAGCAAAGATCACGGTGACAAATTCGCAGGATGAAAAGCAGTCATTCACTATTACACAGAGAGGAGATGTGGGTGCCTTATTGAATACCAACTGGTCCGGAACAGCCACTGTCAGTGCACTTGCAATTTCCAGGACCGGATCCATGACACTGACCATAGTGGATGAAGACAATGTACTAGTGCGAGGATATCCCGGCACGATTTCTTACCTGAGCAGCGAGTCCATTAGTTTTAGTGTCTATATCAGTGAATTGACCTATGAAGGTTTCACTGCGACCAACATCACAGCAAACTTCACAGGCACTTTTTCTGCCGACAAATCAAGTATCTCCGGAACCCTCTCCGGCAGCGGCCGGTTACTTGGGCTGCCCATCCCGGCAAGCGGCAGCTGGCAGGTAGCACTGCAATAGACTGTCGCGCACTCTTCATTCATCTTGCTGACTATCTGCAATATAACAAAATAGCTCCCTAGAGGAGCTATTTTGTTAACTATTTGTTATACAGGGTAATGCATCAAGAGTGCGCGGCACTCAATGCTCCCCGGCTTCCTTGAAGAAGCGATACTGCAGCTCCAGGGTGCCAGTCTCGGCTTTGAGCATGCCAATGACCTTTTGCAGTTGCGCGACGGAGGAGTCCAGGCTCAGGCGGCCGATCTCTGGGTCGGAACCGGTGGCGTCCCCGGCGTAATGGTTGGGATAGCGGGCGTACCACCAGATGCCGGTATACGTACCGGGCAGAGGCAGGCGTGCCTGGTCCCGGCCCGATTCAAGAGCAACCCGGTCCATGTGTACCAGGTCAGGCCGGATGACGCGCATGACAGCGGTTTCCTCTTCATCGGCATGTCCCCCAATCGTGCTTTTGCGGAGCTCGGTAATCTTGCGATCGGTTTCCTTGTCCCCTGTGGGGGTGAAGAGAAAGACGGCATAATTCCGCTCCCCTTCCAGCTGCGTCTGGCAGAAATACTGAAGAAAATTGGTGTTGCCTCCGTGGCCGTTCACTATAATGATCTTGTCAAATCCATTGCGCGCGATCTCGCGGCACGTTTCGTCCAGCAAGTCGTAAAGCATGCGGCTGCTATACGCAATTGTCCCGGGCTGGTGCCGGGCCTCGAAGATCTGGCCGGCGAAATAAAACGGGAAGACCACTGCATACTCGCCTTTGGCCGCCGTGAGCGCAATGTGGCGCGCGGCATAGACATCGGTGCCCAGGGGCAAATGCTGCGCGTGCTTTTCAATCACCCCAATGGGGATAATGCAAACGCCCTGGGCCAGCCCGGTGGCCTTTTTAAAATCTGCCGAGGTAAGTTCTTCCCAGGCCACAGCCAGTTCCTGAGCCTGAGGCTGCGGCTGAGCTGCTTGAAGGGACTGCGGCTGGGTCTGCGGCTGCGGCTGAAGCCGCGACTGCGGTTGGGTCTGAAATGCATGCGGTTGTGCTTCGTGAAGGGGCTGAGCCTGTGGCTGGGCCTGCAGGCTGGACAGAGAAAACATCAGCAGGGGCAGTAATAGTGATGTGAGGATTAGTTTTTTCATAGATATTTCATTTAGTATTGTTTCGACTTCATTATTTGATTCTCAAAGATACAAAATCGGATTATGTGCGTTGCAAACATTGTTCTTTTGCCTGGATACTACATAGTTACGTGATTCATACCCCTGGGGGTATGAATCACGTAAGTAGCTGATTATGAGCTAAACGAATAATGTTTGCGATGCACTCAGCGATGCCGGGCTCACAAAGCAGCAAGCAACTAAATGGAGAAGCGCTCAGAGGTGCTTCGCACCAAACGGTGCTGCGAAGCAGCATTTTATAGGCGCCAAATGTCTTTGGCGCACCGCCTAAGACTGCCGCGCACTCTTCATTCATCTTGCTGACTTTCTGCAAGTTAACAAAATAGCTCTCTGGGGGAGCTATTTTGTTAACTATCTGTTATATAAGGCAATACATCAAAAGTGCGCGGCACTCCTGCTGGCGGGCGGTGCGAGGTGAGCCCGGCCGGCGGCTCAGCGGGCAGCGCGTCCCTTACTTCATCTTGGCAGCGTCTTCCAGGAATTTGGCGAGGCCTTTTTCGGTCAGGGGGTGGTTCAGCAGGCCCAGAATGGGTTGCAGCGGGCAGGTGACCACGTGGGCGCCTGCCTCCATGCAATCAATGATGTGGCGCGTGTGGCGGATCGATGCGGCCAGCACCTGAGTCTGGTACCCGTAGATGTCAAAAATGCGCACGATCTGGGCCACAAGCGCCACCCCATCTTCACTCGCATCGTCCAGGCGGCCCACAAAAGGCGAGACGTACCGCGCACCGGCTTTGGCGGCCAGAACCGCCTGCCCCGCATTGAAGACCAGCGTGCAGTTGGTGGGGATCTTCCGTGCCGAGAGGGCTTTGATGGCCTTGATGCCCTCTGTCGTGCAAGGCACCTTCACCACAATATTCTTGTGGATGGCCGAGAGTTCATGCGCCTCGGCAAGCATCCCATCCAGGTCCGTGGAGAAAACCTCGGCACTCACATCACCGTCCACCATTTCACAAATTTGCCGGTAATGCGCCATGATGGCCGCGTGGCCGTGGATGTTCTCGTGCGCCATAAGCGAAGGGTTGGTGGTCACCCCGTCCAGGATCCCCAGGTCACGCGCCTGGCGTATCTGCTCCAGATTGGCTGTGTCTATGAAAAATCTCATAATATTTTTAATTTTGTCTACCCAAAGATACGCACAAAAATGACTGCCGCGCACTTTTGATGTATCCCGCTGGATTACAACGTAATAACAAAACAGCTCCCCGGAAGGGCTCTTTTTATATGCAATTCACTATCAGAGCAATACATCAAAAGTGCGCGGCACTCAAGCTCCTTCTTTTCATAACTTTCCTTGCCTTAGCCATTGTTTCTTGTTCCAGGGAAGAACCCGAGGACATTTTAAGCGACAAGGCGGACCTGATCTCGTTCGTCCTGTCAAAGGCCGAGAACCCCTCCCTGAGCACTGACCTGCAGGGAATTCGCAACAGGAACGTGTTTTACATGACCGTGCCCGAGGGTGTGGACCTGACCAACCTGAAGCCCAGCCTGTTGGTGTCGCCGGGCGCAACGGTGAGGATCAACAACGTGCCAGTCACAAGCAGTGGAAGCAATCCTACAGCTAGCGACAGTGGCAGCGATCCCCTGGCAAGCAGTGGAAGCAACCCTACGGCTAGCGACAGTGGCAGCAATCCCCTGGCAAGCAGTGGAAGCAATCCTACAGCTAGCGATAGTGGCAGCGATCCCCTGGCAAGCAGTGGAAGCAATCCTACGGCTAGCGACAGTGGCAGCGATCCCCTGGCAAGCAGTGGAAGCAACCCTACGGCTAGCGACAGTGGCAGCGATCCCCTGGCAAGCAGTAGCCACTACTATCCCCCGGCAACCAGGAGCATGCCTGCAGTGGATTTTTCGGGAGTGGTGACGGTAGAGGTTACTGCGGAAAACGGGAAAGCCCTGCAGTACAAGCTGCTGGTGAAAAATGGCAGGCAGGAATTTGACAACCTCATCTACCAATGCATGGCCAAGTACGATATCCCGGGGATTTCCTTTGCCTTCTCTAAAAACGAAGAGATAGCCTATTGCAGCGGGCTGGGTTTTGCCATCACGGAAACCGAAGAAAGAACCACGCCCGGCCACCTTTTCAGGCTGGCAAGCATCTCTAAGCAATTCACCACATTATGCATTCTGAAACTGTACGAGGCAGGAAAACTGACCCTTGACGACAGGGTTTTCGGGACCGGAGGCATCCTGGAGCAGGAATATGGCAACGTTACACCTCGTGCCGCAGCGGTCACTATCAGGCATTTGCTGCAACACACCAGCGGCTGGGGCAGCGACCCCGACCCCATGTTCTCCTCGGCCTTCACCGGCCAGACGCTTGATCAAAGGATACGGTACATGCTGGGCACCACCCAGGCCGAGCCGGGCACCGTGTTTACATATAGCAATATGGGTTTCGGGATTTTGGGAGAGGTCATCAAGAAAGTTTCCGGACAACCCTACGAAGAATACCTGAAAGCGGTCTTATCAGAGGCGGGCATTACCGACATCCATGTAGGAAAAGACCGCGCGGGCAGAAGGCCGAACGAAGTGGTTTACTACTCCCAGAATGGGTACAACGGCTATGCAAATCCCATGGATGTGATTGCCGCGGCTGGCGGTGTCATCGCCTCGACCGAACAAATGCTGCAACTGCTCTTTCACATAGACGGGCGCCCCATCGTGCCCGATATCATACAACCCGCCACGCGTATCCAGATGCTCACCCCTTCTGCGATCTATCCCCGGTATGCCCTGGGCTGGAGAAGAGGCCACAAATTCTTCCCCGACGCCGCCTACCACTCCGGGAACCTGGCTGGAACCGCTACCATGTGGGTGATGGGCAGTTCCGAGACAGCCGCCGGCTCCGGTGTAAATTGCGTGGTGCTCTGCAACTCAAGATCTTATATGACCGACCCGGATGGCACTACTTTTGACGATGGCTTGTACATCCTCATGGGCGAACTCTACAACCTGGCGCTGTGAGTGCCGCGCACTCTTGATGCATCACGCTGGCTTTTAGCATACTAACAAAATAGCTCCCCTGGAGAGCTATTTTGTTAATCAATTGTGATATAGAGCAATACATCAAGAGTACGCGGTACTCATTTGGGCAAGAGGAAGTACCGTTATACCGTTGCTTCTGTCTTGTCTTTCGTCTCCCGCATAAATTACCCATCCTTTTTTCATGCCAGATATCTTTAGCCAGGAGGAGATTGATTTAAAGTAATCTTCTGTTATGGTTTGTCCCGATTTTATTACTATCGGCAACAAAGTGTCAGATTCTTCTACTATCAAATCAACTTCTGTACCCAGGCTGTCCCGCCAGAAATAAAGATTATTGGTTTTCCCCCGGTTATACCGGCTTTTTAAAAAATTAACGATAACCATATTTTCAAACAAACTGCCGCGAAAAGGATGTAAGGCCATCTGTGCTGCATTCTCAATCCCCAGCAATGCAGATGCCACCCCGGTATCGTAAAAATACAGCTTCGGCATTTTTACTATACGCTTATTAAAGTTCTTATGATACGGCTGCAGACGAAAAACCACAAAGCTGGCCTCCAATACCGATAACCACGCTCCTATGGTTTTATTGTCAACTCCGGTTTCTACAGCCAGATTATTCATGTTGAGCAGCTGACCAATACGCCCGGCACACAATCGAAGAAATCTTTCAAAAGTATATAAATCGGTAACGTTTCGTATCATCCTGACGTCCCGTTCTGTGTATGTGCGTATGTAATTTGTATAATACTTACCTACATCAATTTGTTCTTCTTCCCGATAAAGAGATGGATAAAATCCTTTGTGCATAAGCTCATTGGCCGATAACCTCTTACCTGGTAGCTCACCTGGCGTATCACCTGGTAACTCGTTTATTGCCAGAGGCAGCAGATACAGGTAACCCACCCTTCCGGCCAGACTTTGAGATATGTTCTCCTGGAGAAGGAAATTGTTTGATCCGGTAAGGATAAACCGGCCTTTACCCTGGTTTTCATCCAACACCTGCTGAAGATATGAAAATATGTCTGGTGTGCGTTGTATCTCGTCCAGAATGGCACCATTGGGATAAGTGGCAATAAAACCACGCGGGTCTTCTATGGCAAAACGCCTGGTATCAGGATTTTCCAGACTAACATACGCTTTGTCAGGAAATGCCATGCGTACCAGCGTGGTTTTGCCTGATTGCCGGGGGCCTATAACCGCCACACTTTTAAACTGCCCGGCTAATGACTTTAATTCTTTTTCTGCAATACGAGTTATCAGCATAATGCAAATATACAATTTTGGATTTCAATTCCAAAATTGTGATTGAGTGCTGCAAAGCAGCATTATAATAAGCGCCAAAGAACTTTGGCGCACCGCCTTGGGGTGCCGCGCATTCTTGATGCATCACGTTGACTTTTAGCATTATAACAAAACAGCTCCCTGGGGGAGCTGTTTTGTTAACGATCTGTTATATAGGCAAATGCATCAAGAGTACGCGGCACTCAACCGCCCCGCTCTTACTCGTGGTCAAAGACTACCAGGCTGTCCTTTATCAACGTAGCATGTCCCTGCCATGGTGTCCTGTTTTAGGAATATGGTATCGCCCATGAAATATAACACAGCATCTTTATATTTTGTTTCACACACATTCTTTACAGTAACTTGCTAGTATGTTGTTCACTTCCAGGAGGTTAAAATAGTTGGGATCAAAATCATCTCCCAGCCAGGTCACCGTATCTTTATATTCACTGTGGGCGGGGTTTTTCAATGTCTTCAACATTTCATGGTAGCCATGAACCCCTCCACAATCTTCTGGCGGGCATCGTCTCTCTCCGGCAAGGCATTGAAGAAAAAAAGTCCCGGTCCGGACCTTTATGTTTTTGATGACCTCCAACAATTCTATAGTATGTTTCCAGTCGTCACCGTAGTCGTAAAGATAGGTAACGGAATCGCCACAGTCAGTCATTAAATCAGCGATTTTCATTCCCGCATAGTCTACATAGCCTTCTTCGTCCCAATAATTATCTGACCGGTATCTGTATGTGTACTCGACTCCTTTTTTCCGGAACAGGTGCAAATGGCTGTTGGTCCAGCCCATCACCGCCTGTATCACCACATGAAAGTTTACGAGCGAAATGTCCGAGGGGACCACAAATTCCCGCCAGATGGCCGGTTGTGCGCCGTTTAGCGATATGTGCAACCGGTAAAGCGGCACAACAGCCTGGGCCACAGCCTGGGCTTGAACTTGAGCTTCAGGTTTGTGCACAGCGTCGGGTACAGCCTGGGACACAGCCAAAGCCTCGGCCTTGGTCTCGGCCCGATAACTGATTTTTCCAAAATTGCGGTCAATGGCTAAAAGTTTGTCAAAGAGGGGTGTTTTTGCGACGGTTACCTGCTCTTGTTCTCCAAACCGATGCGTCTTATCGTAAGTGATCAGTCCCAGGTTTTGCATAAACCGGTCAAGCGTTCTGGTATTGTAACAATGCTGTGCGTACCTGCTACTGCTTCCATGGGAGTTGTGGTAGAAGTACCTTTCCGAGTAGAAGCGGGCGTCTCTGGGCTGGTTGCCGTAGTCCGCCATCAAAAGCAGCGAAAGGCCAAAATTCTGTTGCCCCAGCGAACGATCCTCAAATAAGTCAAAATACGCCCAACTGAGTTTGTGCCCAAAAGTGATCAGGATTGATTTCAGTAACAAATGCCTGTCTTTCAGCACCTTTTCACCCTGTTTGGTGAGCATTAAGGCATTGCTGCGTTTTTTTATGAGCCCACCCATTTCTGCCAGGAGCCTGGTCAGAGGCACCGTGTACCAATCATTTTCAGTCCGTAACCGCGCGATATTCTCCTCAAAATAATGATCCAAAATGCCGAGTTTATAAATCCCGTGTACCACGGCTCTTGGGAGGTTGCCGGTAGTTGTGAGTTTGAGGGTTTTCGCTTCCCGGACGGTTTCGCACAGGTATGCAACCTGCCTGAACAGAGGAATCTGCATATAATCCTCATTTTCAATACGTTTCAAAACAATTGGCCCGTCTTCCAAAAAGGTCTTATGCTCAATCACTTCCATGATATGCGCTTGATACAGCCAATCTTTCAACGTGAAATCTATGTATTCTTTCATTTCTGTGTCCATAAGCTCTTAATCTCTAAATTTTTTTAATTCCAGGGCAACGGCCAAAAACCAAGTATCCCTGAGAGTTCCTTGTCTTCATATATATCTTTAAGAATCTGAAAGAGATATAGCTTATGCTTGTTTATATCCAGCATCGTAAAATAATTTATGAACTCTTTTTTGCAATGATATTGACTTATAGGCAGGGATTATCTTGTCAATCTTTTGTTTGTCCAAAGGCTTCAGGTTGTCGAAATAGAAATCTTTATTGAGGTACTGAATGTCAAGGAAGGCTCTTTCTGGCGTAGCCATGTTTACACTATGGCTGTCTCTGAAAATACCGGCACCTTCCATGATGATGTCTTGCTTAATTCTGCGATAGCTAAATAAACGGTCATCAATTGTCAATTCTCTTGAAAGATAGCTAACACTGGTAATGCGTGTGTCATATTAAACAATCACACCTGATCTTTGGAGAACATATTCCAGAGATATATATGATGGTGTATATAGTATGTTTCCTAATTCCAAGGTCTTGGTATATTTCCGGTAAAATATTCATTTGTGTATTCGTGAACTAATAGCAGTAATTATTCCTCCTTTCAGTTCACAAAGATAATATTTTTTCAAGAAATGATCATAATGATAGGCGGCAGCTGATTGGTGGCAGCGTCCTATAGTGGCAGTGCATTAGGTGCAGCAACGTTTAGTAGCAGCAACGTTTAGTAGCAGCAACGTTTAGTAGCAGCAACGTTTAGTAGCAGCAA